>FWPV01000950.1_pt1 | contig 36176 bp, 35 predicted proteins | sample 2228371 | NCBI WGS metagenome assembly FWPV01 (sample SAMEA103939776, study PRJEB20133) | metagenome | reverse complement strand
TGATGAGCTGATTGGGGTTGTAGTCCATGGCCTCCACCACCGGACACCCCCCAGCGCAGCTCAGGCAGTGAAAACACCCCTCGAAAGTCTGACCGCTGCGCGACGAGACCTCTTTAAGGAAGGAACGGTCCACGGCTGGCATGGTTTTCACTTCTCCGATCTGCGTCACCTTTTCGCCCATGACTTCGCCTGGCGCTACTTAATCGTACCTTGGCGATTCCCATCCGTCAATGAAATGTATCTGTGGGGGCGACGCATCTCAGTCTTCGGGGGTAAAGGGAAAGCCCCATGTCCGCAGCGGTCGCGTACCGTATCTCCATAGGCCCGTGGCGAAGGCCTGAAGCGAAGGGACATCGGGCTATCCCATGACTGAAACCCTGCCCTCTTTTTCCGTTACCTGGGAAGGAGCTCCCCACAACCAAGGAGGCCCGGGCGTATGAGGGGTCATTGGGACCTGCACAGTCGCCATAAGGGGACACGGGTGCTATAATCCATTGTCAGGGTCGATGCTGATGAGCGCGGGCGGTCGGTGAGACAGCACAGACGGAGGTGCGGGCCATTTCGACTCAGGAAAAGGGGCCATCGGGCGAGAGGGTGAAGGAGATATTGCTTTCCTTCGGTGGGAGGAAGGAAGACCTGATACCCATCCTGCAGAGGATCCAGGCGGATTTGGACCACATCCCATTCGAAGCAATGCTCCAGGTATCCGAGTACCTGAAGATACCGGTAGGGGAGATTTACGGTGTGGTCACCTTTTACAACCAGTTCCGTTTGAAGCCGCTCGGGAGGTACCATATAAAGGTGTGCATGGGCACTGCCTGCCATGTCAGGCGCTCTTACATCATCATGGAGGAGTGGAAGAGGAGGCTCGGTATACAGGAAGGAGACACCACAGAGGACGGTCTTTTCAGCCTCGAGAGGGTGGCTTGTGTCGGATGCTGCGCCTTGGCGCCTGTCATGGTGGTCGCATCCGACGGATCCGAGACCTTCTACGGCCACGCCATGACGAGCAAGGTGAATGGACTCTTGATGGAATTCCAGAGGAGGGAGGCGGAAAGGGCCGCCCGATGAATCGCCATGGTCCCGTACCATGAGATCTTGCAGGACGCCAGAGGGCGCCTCAAGGGGATCGCGGAGAATTCGGTGCCCATCATCATGGTGGGCACGGCCACTTGCGGTTTGGCCCAAGGGGCACGAGATGTCATGGTGGCCTTGAAGGAGGAAAGCCGCAGACTGGCGATCGATGCCGATGTGAGGGAGGTCGGATGCCTGGGCCACTGCTACGCCGAGCCTCTGGTGGTGGTCAAGATGCCAGGGATGGCCCCTTACCTGTACGGCAACGTCACCCCCAACAAGGGGTCCCTTCTCCTAAGACGTTACGTGAGGGATGGTGATCCATTCCTCGATTTTCTGATGGGATCTCTCGAGCCAGATGACTCCGTTCCCCTGGTCTACGATCTGCCTCGATTCTACTTCGAGAAGAGGATCATCCTCGATCTTTGCGGCCTGATCGATCCGGAGGACATAGATCATTACATAGTCCACATGGGATACTCCGCCCTTCACAAGGCACTGGCCATGACCCCCGAAGCCATCATCGAGGAGATCAGGAGATCTGGACTGAGGGGAAGGGGGGGGGCCGGGTTCCCGACGGCGTTGAAATGGGAGGCCTGTCGCAGCGCCCTTGCGGATGAAAGGGTGGTCATCTGCAATGGTGACGAGGGGGACCCAGGGGCGTACATGGACAGATCCATCCTCGAGAGCAACCCACATCAGGTCCTTGAGGGGCTGGCCATAGCTGCCAAGGCCGTGGGGGCGAACAGGGGTTATATCTATCTTCGGGCTGAGTATCCATTGGCCATTCGCCGGGTGAGAAAGGCCATGGGAGACGCCGCTGCGAGGGGGTTCCTGGGCAGGGACATCATGGGGAGTGGCTTCGACTTCCATCTCACGCTCTTCGAGGGCTCCGGGGCCTTCGTGTGCGGCGAGGAGACGGCCTTGATAGCATCCATAGAGGGGGCGAGGGGCATGCCTAGGCACCGTCCCCCGTACCCTTCGGAGCGCGGCCTCAACGGCAAACCCACTCTGATCAATAACGTCAAGACCCTGGCCTTGGTGACCCGTGTGATCCGCGATTCGGCTGAGGCCATAGCCTCGGTGGGGACCGAGAAGAGCAAGGGGACCATGGTCTTCTCCCTAGTGGGAAAGGTCCAACAACAGGGACTCGTGGAGGTCCCCATGGGTACCACGCTGAGGAGTCTCATCTTCGACATCTGTGGAGGCATTCAGGATCAGAAGGGTTTCAAGGCTGTGCAGATCGGAGGGCCTTCCGGAGGGTGTATACCTGAGTCCATGCTCGACACCCCGATAGACTACGAGTCCCTCGTAGGTGCCGGCGCCATGATGGGCTCGGGTGGGATGGTGGTCATGGATGAAGAGGATTGCATGGTGGAGGTAGCCCGCTTTTTCGTGGAGTTCACGCAGGGTGAGTCATGCGGCAAGTGCACGTTCTGTCGCATAGGCACAAGACAGATGCTGGAGATCTTGACGGACATCACCAAGGGTAAGGGGACACCACAGGAGCTGGCCCTCCTCAGGGGGCTTGCCGAGGACATCCGAATGGGCTCCTTGTGCAATCTGGGGGGCACGGCACCGAATCCAGTGCTGACGACCCTGAGGTACTTCGAACAAGAATACATTGCCCACATCAGGGACCAGGAGTGCCCTGCCCTTCAGTGCAGGGAGCTCATTGCCTACTACATAGTCCCTGACAAGTGCGCTGCCGGCTGCGAGGCGTGCGTGGGGACCTGCCCGACAGAGGCCATCTACACCATGACAACCCGAAAGAAGGCCGTGGATCAGGGCAAGTGCGTCAGGTGCGGCGAGTGCGTGGTCGCCTGCCCTCCGGAGTACAGGGCCGTCATCAAGATCTCACCGAGACGCGATGTCCCTCCTTCGCAGGAGCCTCCCCCGGCACCGAAACCTGGGCCCGAGGGCGATGCACCCGAATGAGGGGCTGGCACTTGGGATTCGCACATTGAGTGTACGTGCCAGATTCCGCCCCGGAATCCCGGTTGGAAGAGGGTCACGACCATGGGTAGGGTCAGGATCGTCATAGACGGCATGGAGGTGGAGGCCGAGGAAGGGAGGAGGCTCATCGAGGTTGCCCTGGAGAAAGGGATCTTTGTCCCGCATTTGTGCTTCCTGCCGCAGCTGGAAGAATCCTATGCGGGATGCCGCCTCTGCCTGGTCCATGTGGAAGGCAAGGCGCGTCCGGTCACCTCATGCACTGAGCCTGTGCGCGAAGGTATGGTCGTCCAGACCGACACGCCCACCGTCAGGAGGCTACAGAGGTCAGCCCTCAGGCTTCTCCTGTCCGCCCACCATGTGGACTGCGGCAACTGCTACGCGAACAAGCGCTGCGCCTTGCAGGATCTGAGCAAGAGACTCGGTGTCAAGCTCAAGGGAAAGGAGATGCGGGACCTCTCCACCCGCCTTCCCCTGGACGAGACCCTGGGGCACATCCTCTACGATCCGAACAAGTGCATCCATTGCGGCAACTGCGTCCGTGTCTCCAAGGCGTTGGGCATCGGCTCCTTCCATTTCTCCCAACGCGGTCTCAAGATGCGGGTCTCCCTTTTCCCGTCCGAGGCCACCCCCGAGGAACTGCAGCGGTGCATGGAAGTCTGCCCTGTGGGGGCATTGATCCCTTCTGGGTTCGGAGGGCGACAAGGGGGCGGGATTCGAAAAGAGATTGCCAAGATGTCGGGCATGGACTAGAGTATGGCCTCGGGCTCCATGCGCTAATGGACGCATGGAGCCCACCCAGAGACGAGCTCCCTGTTGGAGGTAGGAGTTATGGGCAGCAACGGTCCGTTCGTGATCGAGAAGGATGGGCACATCACCTGGCTGGTCTTCAACAGGCCGGAGAAGAGGAACACCATGACCCCGGATTTCTTCGATGGCTTGGCTGAGATCTTCCCCAGGTTCGACAGCGACCCTGAGGTACGGGTCGTCATCATCAAGGCCGAGGGCAAGAGCTTCACAGCCGGCCTGGACCTCGTGGAGGCAAGGTCCCTGCTCGAGGCCTCGGGCTCCGATGCCAAGGAGCGGTTACGAAAGGAGATCCTCAGGCTTCAGGAGAGTCTGAGCGTCATCGAGAGATGCCGAAAACCGGTCATCGCGGCCATCCATAGCCATTGCATTGGGGGCGGGGTCGACCTCACCAGCGCCTGCGACATACGAATCGCCACCAAAGACGCGGTCTTTTCCATAAGGGAGACCAGGATGGCCATGATCGCTGACCTGGGGACACTCCAAAGGCTCCCGTATATCATCGGACACGGTTGGTTCCGGGAGCTCGCCCTGACCGGCAGGGACTTCACCGCTGCCGAGGCCTTGCAGATGGGGTTCATCACCCGTATCTGCGAGGACAGGGTTAGCTTGTATGAGGAGGCTCGGAGGCTGGCCATGGAGATCGCCTCTTTGTCGCCCATAGCGGTCCAGGGAGCAAAGGAAGTCATCCTGTTCAGCCGCGACCGAGGGGTGTCTGCCGGACTCGAGTACGTGGCGCAAAAGAACGCGGCGGTCCTTCCATGCGAGGACCTGATGGAGGCGGTGGGGGCCTTCTTGCAAAGACGCCAACCGGTTTTCAAAGGCAGGTGACCCGTGGTCAGGCCGTGCTCCATTGCCGAGACCCTGGCGACCTGCGAGCTCTTCGCCCCGTTGTCGGCGGGAGAGATCGCGTGTATCGAGGGTCTGTGCCAGCTCCAGTTCTATCAGACAGGGGATATGATCTTCTCTCAGGGGGACCAGTGCAACAAGATCTATGTGGTCTCGGACGGCCAGGTCTTGCTCGAAAGGACCTTGGACCTGGGCACCCGCAAGGCCAAAGTCCCTATAGCCATCCTCGGGCCGGGCCGCGCCTTGGGCTGCTGGGCTGCCATATTGGGTCAATGCCACGTGCTCATGTGTTCGGCCATATGCCAAAGGCCTACCCAGGTGATATCCATGGACGCATCGGACCTGCGGGCCGCGCTGCTGAAGGACCTGGCAATGGGCTTCAAGGTCATGGAGAGATTGGTGCTGCTGTTGCGCGAGAGGATCCAAGGCGCGTACGGGGCCATGGAGAATCTCTGAGGCCCCTCGCACCGAGCGGCATCCGCCTCGTTTGAATCAACGGCATACGCACGATGGAGGAGACTTCTGTCCTGGGTGCAAGGCACAGTCACGTGCCACCACGAGGATATCGGGGACATGCGGGAGAGGCAAGTCGGGCCTTGGCCCTGGGCTCGGCAGGACGCCCCCGAGAGAAGGATCATCATGACGGAGCACGAGTAGTCCGCAGGAGGTGGCCATATGTGGGGGATCAAGTCTTTCGGTGCATATTTGCCTGCGTTCAAGCTGAGTCGGGACGCCGTCGCATCCGCCTGGGGGAGGACATCCCTAGGGGGGGAGAGGAGTGTGGCCAACAATGACGAGGACACGGCCACCATGGCCATTGAGGCGGTGTTCGATTGCATGACAGGGATGGATCGCTCCAGGGTCGGGGCCCTGGTATTCGCATCGACCAGCGCCCCGTACAAGGAGAAGCAGACCGCGGCCTTGGTGGCTACCGTGGCCGACTTTGGCGATGAGCTCACCACCCTGGATTGCGCAAACTCCCTCAGGGCAGGCACCACCGCCATGAGGCTGGCCTCGGAGTCGATGGGAGGTTCTTCCGCTGGGGACATCCTGGTGGTGGCCTCGGACTCTCGCCTGGGATATCCGAGGTCCGATCACGAACAGGCATTCGGCGACGGGGCTGCGGCGGTGCTGCTGGGGAGCGGGAAGGTCATAGCTCAAGTGGAGGGGTCGTATTCCATAGCCAACGAGATGATGGATGTATGGAGGAACCCGGAGGACACCTACGTGCGATCGTGGGAGTCACGGTGGGTGCTGGGGGAGGGTTACATGGCCAACATGCAGAGGGTCATATCCGGGATCCTCAGCAAAGGCGGGCTGCGCCCCTCGGACGTCCACAGGGCCGTGATATCTGCCCCCGACGGCAGGACGCACAGGGACATCCTGAGAAGGACGGGGTTCGCCCCGGAGCAGGCCACGGAGACGCTCTTGGGAAGCGTCGGGGATTGCGGGAGTGCTCATCCATTCCTGATGCTGGCCGCGGCCCTGGAGGAGGCCAAACCTGGGGAGAGGATACTCGTAGCGGCCTATGGCGATGGGGCAGATGCCTTCTTGCTCAAGGTGACCGACGAGATCCAGGGGCTGCCGAGGAGGCGAGGCGTCAGAGGGCACTTGGCCTCGAGGCTCCCCCTTCCCTCTTACGAAAGGTATCTCAGCTACAAGGGCATACTCGATACGGTCCCAGGCGAGCCGTTCCGGCTCCTCCCCTCCGCAACCGCCTCCTGGAGGGATCGGGACAGCATACTTCGTTGTTATGGGAGCCGCTGCAGGCGCTGCGGGACAGCGGTGTACCCCATCCAGAGGGTATGCTATTCCTGCAGGGCCAAGGACGATTTCGATAGGATCCGCCTCTCGGACCGGCGTGGGAAGGTCTTCACCTTCTCCCTGGACAATCTGGCCGGTAGGAGCGACGACCCAGTCGTGGTCCAGACCGTGGTGGACATGGACCCGGATGGGGTCCGCTTCTACTGCATGATGACTGATTGCATCCCTTCGGCGGTGAAGGTCGGGATGCCGGTTGAGCTAACCCTCAGGAGGCTTTACGAGGGGGCCGGGTTCCACAACTACTTCTGGAAGTGCAGACCGGTGAGGGATGGGGGGGTATGAGATGGAAGGTATCAAGGACAGGGTGGCCATTGTGGGGATGGGATGCACCAAGTTCGGGGAGCGTTGGGATATGGGCCTCAATGACTTGGCCATCGAGGCCGCGTACGAGGCTTACGAAGATGCCGGGATTGGGCCCGAGGAGATCCAGGCCTGTTATTTGGGGACGTGCATGGCCCCCCTCATCGGGGTCGCCGGCACTGTGGCAGCCGATGCCCTCAAGCTGAGAGACATCCCCATCATACGCAACGAGAACTGGTGCGCGACCGGCCACATCGCCATGATCGAGGCCTTCATGGCCGTGGCCAGCGGGGTCTTCGATGTGGTCATGGCCTTGGGGGTGGAGAAGCTCAAGGATACGGGCTTTCCAGGCCTGGGGACAGGCCGGGGGACTCACCCGGTCTACGAGGCCAGACGCACTTCCCCTGGCAGCTTCGCCTTGATCGCCACACGCTACTTCGAGACCTATGGCCTGAGCCCCGAGAAAGGCAGGGAGCTCTTGGCCAGGATCGCGGTCAAGAACCATGCCAACGGTGCCCTCAACCCCAAGGCCCACTTCAACAACACCATCACCATCGAGCAGGCGCTCAAGGCCCCCATCATCGCATGGCCCCTGGGCCTCTTCGATTGCTGCGGGAACAGCGACGGGGCTGCGGCGGCCATCATCACCAGGGCAGACATGGCGAAGAGCTTCAGAGAAGATCCCATATATGTCAAGGGGTTCGGGGTCTCCATGGATTCCATGCTCCCCCATCTTCGACCCGAATTCGGATGGACTAGCTTCAATGCCCTCGTGAACTCTTCCAGGAAGGCATACGAGATGGCCGGGATCAAGAACCCGCGGGAGGAACTGGACATCGCCGAGGTCCACGACTGCTTCACCATAACAGAGATGGTGATCTACGAGGACTTCGGGTTCAGCCAGAGGGGAAAGGCCAGGGAGGACATAGAGGAGGGCGTCTTCGAGATGGGAGGGAAGCTCCCGGTGAATGCAGACGGGGGTCTCAAGTGCTTCGGCCATCCCATAGGGGCGAGCGGTATCCGAATGACCTATGAGGTATACAAACAGCTCCAGGGCAAGGCGCAGAGGCCCGAGCGGCAGATAAGGAACCCCCGCAGGGGGCTGTCTCATACCTTCGGGGGCCCCCCCCAATTGAGCGCGGTGGCCATCTTCGGAAACGAGAGGGGTTGAAAGGCCAGCGGGGGTCCTTGAGGCAAGTGTCGGATCCTGCGGTCATCTGATCCTGGATCGAGGCCGGCATGACAGGGCCATCTCGCGCCGGCCATTGGTGTGCAAGAAGGGCCCGGGAGGTGCCTCATGGGTTATGAACTCCTGCTATGCGAAAGGAAGGAGGCCGTGGCCATCATCACCCTCAATCGCCCTGAGAAACGCAACGCCTTGTCCTCGGCCTTGCGTGAAGAGATCGTGAGGTGCCTGGATGAACTCGGGGCCGATGATGCGGTCAAGGCAGTGGTGCTCACCGGTGCAGGGCCTTCCTTCTGCGCAGGGTTCGACCTGGGCGAGCTCGCATCAGGAGATATGGATCGAATCTTCACGGAGGCCAGGGGGTATCATCGCGCCGTCTATACCTTTCCCAAGCCCCTCATCGCCGCCGTGAACGGACCGGCCCTAGCCGGTGGCATGGATCTGGCCATCATGTGCGACATGCGCATCGCCTCCGAGGGGGCGAGTTTCGGACAGCCCCAGGTCCGCATGGGGGTTGCGGCTGCCTATGATCTCATCAGGACAGTCCTCCCCGAGGCCGTGGCCAGGGAGCTGTGTCTCACGGGACGCCGCATGGACGCGCAAGAGGCCCTGAGGTTGGGATTCGTCAACGCAGTGGTTTCGCCTGACCGCCTCATGGAGGAGGCCGTCGGCATGGCGAAGTCGATAGCCGAAAACAGGGCGAGCCCTTCCACCAAGTTACAGTTCCTCAAGGAGCAGCCGCCACTCTTCGCTTGAACAATGGCGGGGACAGGGACAGGGGTTGGTTTTGAATTCCGATCTCACCTGGATCTGGTGGCAGGCCCCCTTGCGGATCGATGCCCTCATCTGGGGTGACGGGATCAGCTTCGCATGGGAGATCCCCCATCATCGACCATGACGGTCCTGCCCGCGTAGAGGAACCACAGCTCGGCACGGGGTCCTTCTGAGAGCCCCAACGCCTCTCGGATCGCCCGCACGTAGACGCTGATCTGGGAGGCGTAGAGGCGGGACCGCTCCGTCAAGGCCTCCTCGCCCTCCACCCAGTCCGTCTTATAGTCAGCCACCACGACGAGGCCCGAATCCGGATCGCGATAGAGAAGATCGATGCTCCCTGCCACAAAACCCACCGGACCCTGGCCACCAAGGGGTGGAAGGAGCACCGGCAGTTCTCTGGCGATGATCTGGTCCCGAATCCCAAGCAGTCTGGGCAGCAGCGGGCCCTTAGCAAACCTGTCCCACAGGGATCTGGCCCGCTCCAGCGCCTCCGAAGCCTGCTGTCCGCCCAAGAACGGTCTGAGGTAAATCGGGAGGAGGGATCGCTTGGCATCCAACTCGACATCGATCTCCGAGCCCAAATCCAGTGTCTCCAAGGCCCGGTGTATGGCGCTTCCCACGGCCAGGGCCAGCTCCTCCCCCGCCCTGGGCGACGGGGCCCTGGCAACTCCCTCATCCCATGTGCCCCCGGCCGCGGCCAGAAACTCCTTCAAGGCCTCGTGACTCTCCGCGGAGGCAGGGCCACTGAAGGGTCTGGCCATGAGCGCGCGGGCCCTCTCTATCCTTTGCCTCAAGGCCTCGGAGTCGTCCCTCACCCGCTCCCATGATGGGAGATGGTGTCGATGGGAGGCTTGAGCACTGCTCACTGGTGCGGATCCCAACAGGCCCAAGAAGACCCATCGAGCCCCTGCCTCGTCCACACGGGACTGGCCGTTGCCCGCGGCCCTTTCCCTCAGAAGCCCCTGCAGAGGAGGGGCCTCGGGGATCCGAAACTGGAGCAGATCCATGTGGGTCCTTGCCCGCTGCGCCGGTCTGGCGGAGGCCTCGGCTGGCCATCTCCCAGCCATCACCAGTCGCTCTTTGGCCCTCGTAGCAGCTACATACAAGGTCCGGACCAACTCCGCCTGGGCCACCCTTCTCCTCCTCTGCAAGACCTTCCCAAACCCCAATGTGCGGAGCCCCAGAAGACTCCACTCCCAATGGCCGGCACGCCACACGACCGCGTCTTGCTCACCATCGTCATCCTTGGAGCCCCTGTGCAGTTGCATCACGAACACGTGCTTGAAATCCAATCCCTTGGCCTTGTGAATGGTCATCACCTGTACCGCATCACCCAACTCCCCCTTGGGGCGGCCCTCTTCGGCATCCGGAACCTGGGTCAGTCCCACCCTCATGGCACGAAGTATCGCCTGGGGATCTCCTCCACCCTGATCCAAGGCATCGGTGAGTTGCCTGAAGAAACGATCCAGATTCGCGAGCCTGTAAAGACCCAGATACCTTGCGGACTCCGTGGCCTCCTGCATGAAGAGTGACCTCATGCGGGTCACGAAGAGGTCAGCTGGGTCCACCTCGAACGACTCCCTCAAGACAGCGAGATCCTCCAGCGCGGATATCAACGCCCTTTCCCACCCGGCGATGCGCCCCATCCCTGGGATGTCCGTGGGGATGTCCCGAGCGGCCTCCTCTACGATGGCACGGAGGCGGTGCATGGCCTCGGAATTCACCCCCCGCAGCTCCGTTACCATCTCGGGAAAGGATCGCGACCAAAGCGGGAGCCAAGCCGCATCCGGCACACCAACCATGGCGGATCGAAGCAAGGTGACAAGGGCAAGGTGGTCATGGGGGTCCACGATACATCGAAACAGGGCCGACGCCTCTATGATCTCCCTGCGCCTGTAGTAGTTCTTGTCCCTCTCCACCATGTATGGGATATCGAAATGGCGGAACATGGTGAGGTAGGTATCCAGGTCCCCGGTGCTGCGCAACAGGACGCCGATCTCTTGCCATGCCACATCATGCTCCCAGTGGAGGGCCAGGATCTCCCTGGCCAGGGCCTCGGCCTCCATCTGCGCTGCCTCCTTGGCCGGTGTCCTGTCCATCGCAGTGTGATCAGGGCGATCCAGGGCCCAGGATATCCAGTACTCCACGGGGGCCCTGGGCTCAATGCTGAACCCGGGGCTGTGGGCCAAGGCTTCGCAGGGCAAGAGGGGTTGGAAGGCGGGTTGAAGACCAGGTTCCTCTAGCATCACAGGGGCTACGATCCGCTCCACTTCTTGGAGGATGACCGGTGCGGAGCGGAAATTCACGACCAGGAAATGCCGCTCCCCTCCAGACCTCCTCAGCTCGGAGATGAAACCCTCGTAAGCCTCCAGATCCGCATTTCTCCATCCATAGATGGACTGTTTGGGGTCACCGACTACGAAGAGACCGGGCCTCTCCTCAGCCGGGCCATCCAGGGCGATCAAACGGATGATGTCGCACTGAAGCCTGTCCGTGTCCTGAAACTCGTCCACCAAGAGTTGATCCATGGAGCGGCGAACCGAAGAGGCGATCTCCGGGTGCTGGAGGAGAAGCCCCCGAGCCCCCTCCAGGAGTCCTGTGAAGGTCTGAATGCCCCTGGCTCGCATCTCGAGGCCCACCCGCTGGAGGAGGGCCCCAAGGGTGGCACGCGCATGCCCGAGCATCTCCGGATCCATCCGTATGAGATCAAGCAAACTAGCGTGGAGGGAGGCCGCGAGGGCTGGGACCCTGTCGGCCAGAGGGCCGAGGGCCTCTGCCTCGGACCTATTGAACTCTCCCTTCACCCATCCCTCCAGGCGTCCCAAGAGATTGTCCGTCCACGTCTCGCGCACCCATGCGCACAAGGCCTCCAGATCGCCAAACGGAGAGGCGGAGGCCGCGACTCGCTCCAATCCGTGGCAGGTCTCCTTCACCGTCTCGATGACCCTGCGGGTCAGCTCGGAGCGCCTTGCCCCTCCGAGGCGCTCGCCGCAGGCGCTGAGGAACTCCAGGAACCCTCGTGCGGCCTCCTCGCATGCGGACCTTATACGTCCCGGCGAAAGCGGGTCCTCCTCCAATGCCCTGGGGGAGACGGCCTCTGATGCAAGCCTCACCAGGGCATCTGCTATCCGTTGGGGGCCGTACCCTTTGGCAGCGAGGGCAAGGAGATGGGGATCGCCTGGTTCCCCGTATCCAGTGCTTATGGCTTCCTCGACCACCTCTCGCACCACCTGTTCAAGGGCAAGGCCATCAGCATCCACCGTGAAGTTGGGGTGAAGGCCCGCCTCGATGGGGTACTTGATCAGGAGCCTTCTGCAAAAGGCGTGAATGGTCATTACTGTGAGGCGATCGAGGCATCCCAGTAAGGCCCTGGCCCGGCACCTGTTCACCTGATCCGATTCTACCAAGGACTCGGCCATGAGGCCGCACGGTATGGCCCCCTTCTCCACCTCGGCTAGGGCCTCCGCAACACGGCATGACATCTCCGAGGCAGCGGCGTCGGTAAAGGTTATGGCCACTATCCTCTCCAGGACCGACTCAGCGATGCGCTCCATTTCGTGGGATCCCAGGGAGGCCTCCGCGCGTTGCCAGCCCATGCCCAAGGACCATGCCACTATCCGGGCTGTCAGGGTCGTGGTCTTGCCCGTTCCTGCCCCAGCCTCGACCACAAGGGGTCTATGAAACTCAGTCTGAGCCAGCCGTCGGGCCTCCCGGTCCAGGGCCTCCATCTCCTCCCTGGATGCCGGTCGCTCCGGTCCCATCCCCCTACCCTTCCTCCCCGCTGATGTTCGAGGTCTTCTCCCCTAGGACCAAGAGTTGGAGCATCGCCTCCTGCTCGCGCCCCAATTCCGCGCCCTCGGCCATCGCTACCCTGGCAGCATCCAGCCAGGCCAGCAGTCGAGCCCTTGCCCCTGTGTCGCCCCTGAGGCAGGCCTGGGAGAGCTCGCATTGAGTGCAACTCCTCGGCTCCTCTCTCTTGTCCGTCTCGACCAGCCGAGGGAAAAACGCACCCTGCTCCATGGCCACCATCAAGACCTTGACCGCGCGATGGAAGGCTTGTACCAGATCACCGTCCTCACGGGTCACCCGGAATTCCCTGGAGACCTCCGGGATCCCAGGTCTTAGGAAGACATAGCGCCCCTCGGCCTCGGCCCCTCCCATCCCCAGCACATAGGCCACGGCCTGCAGACGAAGGCCGGCACCGACATCTCTCAGGAAGTGGCGGCGTCGGGTCTGCTCCTTCACTGCCTCGGATACGGGTCTTCCTGTCTTGTAGTCGGTCAACCTGAGCCGCCCATGACAACTATCGAGCCGGTCCGCCATGAAGTGGATCACACGGGGTGAAAGGAGCGATTCGGATACAGTGATCGCCCCTTGGACCTCTGCAGCCAGGAGCCGAACATCCCCGGCCCCACTGGACCAGTCGATCTCCTGAGCCACTCGAATATACGGACGCGCCTGTGCCGCCAGTACCCGCGCCAGACCGGTCAGCCCTATGCCAGCCTCCCGTGCGGCGCGTTCGGCCTCTTCAGCGAGGATCCTCTCCACCTGGGCCTCTCCGGGCCAATTGGGCGACACCCCATGGGATCTCACCGCTTCGTCCAGGACCCTCGGCATGCCAGGTACCGCCTCCGAGACCAAGCGTTCCAGGACCCTGTGCACCACGATCCCCAAGAGGAGTTCGTCCACGCGCGGCAGGGCCTCAAGAGGATCGGGCACGGGTTCGAGGCGGAGCAACCGCCTCAGGAAGGTCCTCCACGGGCAAGACGCCATCTGCTCCAATGTGCTGACGCCTGCCCCCGATCCCCTCGGGTCCGCGGGCAGGCGTGTCGGCCCCACGAACCCGAAATACGGCCCCAGCAGCGTGGACCTCTCCCTGCCCTCAGGTGTGCGCCGATCTGGGTCCATTTCCTGGAGCACAGCCAGCTTGGCCTCTGCCAGGGCCTTATTATAGGTCTCTTTCCCCATGGCATGGGTCTCGGCCAGTGCCAGCGGGAGGACCTGACCGTAGTGATGACGAATCCCATACAAGCCGACCATGATTGCATGCTCCTCGGCCGGGCGGATCCCATCCCTTTCCAGGTCAGTGCCCGAGATGGGAGGGGCATAGACAGGACGCGCCACCTCCGGTTCCCCCCATCCCCTCGCGAGCCGCAGGCGCTCCAGAAAGGGAGAGGGAGACAAGGGCTTGCCATCCTCGTCCACCGCCCTCCACGACAAGGTGATCCGGGGGCTGGAGGAGATGAGCTGTGCGAAGAGGTATCGCTCCTCGTCGTATCCGGAGGCCTTGATGGGGAGCTCCGGCAGGACGACGGCCAGGGCCCGCCTGACCGAGTCGGGAAGCAGCGGATCCTCCCTCACCAGGCGAGGGAACACGTCCCTGTTCAAACCCAGTACGAACAGGTGATCGAAGGTGCGGCCCCGGGCCTCCATCACGTCCAGGACCTGCACCCCTCCCCCTCCCCCACCCAGGGGTGATGCCCCTGCGTCGCGAAGGGCCTGGCCAAGCAGGATGACGAACTCCTCGTACGAGATGGGGATTCCCTCGGGGACATCCCTCCGAAGCACCCCAAGCGCCTCCTGGACCTGGGTCTCGAAGGGCAGACCTTCGTGCCAGAGGAGTGCTTGTCGAAGAAACTGCAGGAGTGCCTCGGCGTGGAGCCGCAACGGGGCCAGCCCCGGCCACATCATCCACCTCTGAAGGGCGTCCCTCGCCAGCTCCACTGCCCTCTTGAGCGCCCCACCCGAGACCTTCCGCCTAGGCGCCATCACGCCCCTGTGAGCAGTGCCTTCCTCTTCGCCCGTCAGCCCACGTCGGACCGGCAAAGGGAAGTCTCCATCCCTGGTCAGGAAGGCCTCCAGACCCACTGAGCCGACCTCGTGGAGCCGTGCAACCCCGAGGGATCGAAAGGCGAGACGAAGGTCCGACCGCCCCTCTTCCTGCAGGACATCGAGCCACTGATCCACAGTGCAATTGGCCTTCCGCCTCAGGAGCTCCAGGAGCGCCCGGATCCTCCTGCCCACGCCGTCCGGAGGTCCCAAGGCCCCCACGCCGGAAAAGGGCAATCCGAGTCGCTGAAGATGCAAACGGATGGGGATCCGATAGTCGGTGAGGTCCCGTGCCACCAAACCTATCCTCTCCAGACAGGCCCCTTGCCCCCACAGGGCGGCGATGCGAATGGCTATGGCCCTGACCTCTGCGTTGCCCCCGGCCGCTTTGACCATGTGCACCTCCGGCCCTGCCGGCACAGGCCGGGGCCCTTCCTCTACCGAGGCGGCTCCTCGCAGGCGCTCGAAGAGCCGAAACGTGAACTGCACCCCCAAGTCATCCTGCCCTGGGTATCCGGGATCATCTGGACGGTCACAGTAGACCCACGCCCGGCGATAGCGAACCAAGGCCTCGATGAGATCAGCGGCCACTCCCGTGGCGTCAGCGAACCCATGGACTAGCACTGCCCTGGCCGGTAGCAGCTCAGGGTCCTGCTGCAAGAAGGTCGCCGCATACTTGAAGGGGCTGGAGATCCATCCCACCCCATGAGATCTCAACGTCTCTTGTGTGCGACACGCCACGCGCACCAAGGCCCTCGAACGCTCCACCGTGGCCTCGGGGGCCACGGCCCGGGGGAGGTCCAGCAGCGATTCCTCCAGGGCCTCGGCATGGACCTGCTCGAGGCCGGCGTCCAAGAAGTCCAAGACAGTTGCCACCGCTGTCCCGTATCCGTCCACGAGCTCGTCCAGGGCCTGCCTGAGGCTCGGCTCTTCTTGGGCAAAGCGTCGGACCAGCAGTTCCAACGTCCAATTGCCCCCGTGAGGCCCCTGCCCTGCCCGCTCCATGATCTCGTTGGCCGCTGCTCGCAAGGTCTGGATGGAGACCCCGGCCACCGACCTGCCGAAGTGACGGACCAGGAGCGCCCCCAAATGCTGTCTCAGGCTCCTCGACGGGACGATGACGCGTATGGGAGGGCACAGACGGGGCATCCCGTCCCGGTGGGCCGCACCGATGGCCTGACTCAGATCGCCAAGCAGGAGGGCCTCGACACCTCGGGCGCCGTGAGCGATCTTGATCCTTCCTGAAGGAGACACAACTACCCCCTTTGCCCTCCAATGCTATCGGCTTTGCGCTGCTCAGACAAGCCTTGGCACGGACTCCCTTGCCGTTGGAATGCCTCCTTGTTCGACCCCAACTCCTTGCGGGGTCCCCCTTTTCTGCTAGAATGGAGTGACGTCTTTGCCTGGAGGCGTTTCATGGCTGGGGGCCTGAATCCGGTCAGCCTGGAAGAGGCGTGGGGCATCTTTCGGAACAGCCTGAGGCCGCTGGGTCGGGGATGGGTAGGGGTGCTGAGCTCTCACGGCAGGGTCCTGGGGGAGGACATCGCCTCGCCTTGGGATCTCCCACCGGAAGATATGGCCACGATGGACGGATATGCCCTGGCAGCCGAGGATGTCCCGAAGGGGGGCCCTCTCCGTGTGGTCGGCGAGGCGCGCATGGGAAGTCCGTGGGGGCGTGGGCTTGGACCGGGCGAGGCCGTGCGAGTGGTGACGGGTTCCCCCCTGCCCCGAGGGGCCAACGCTGTATTGCCCTTGGAGCGGGCGAGTGAGGGGGCAGATGGGGCCATTTGGAGCGCCACCCGGATCTCGCCCTGGGTCAATGTGACTAGGCGAGGGGCATTCTTGAGGCGAGGGGATATCCTCCTCAGGGCCGGGGAAAGGCTGGGCCCCGAGGCCCTGGCCATCCTCGTGTCAGTGGGCATCGACAAGGTCATGGTCAAGAAGAGGCCGAGGGTGAGGGTGGTCTTGACCGGCTCCGAGCTCGTGCCCCCTGGCGCACACCGGCCGAATGGCGGCATCTTCGCCTCCCACGGCCTCTACATCAGATGTCTGGTCGAGGCCCTGGGGGGGAGGGCCGTCGTACATGGCCCTGTCCCGGACGATGTGATCCGGATTCAGGAAATCGTCCGCCAAAGGGGCACAGAGCAGCTGCTCGTTACCACAGGCGGCACTGGCAAGGGAAAGGGGGATCTCATCTTCAAGGCCATGGAGGAGTTGGGGGCCAAGGTACTCTTCAAGGGGGTCCGCATGAGGCCTGGGGCAACCGTTTCGCTCTTCGAGACGGATGGTCTCCCTGTCCTGGTCCTGCCCGGCGGTATCGGGGGTATCGAGGTGGGATGCGAGGTCTTCCTTAGGCCGGGCTTGACGTGCCTCTTGGGAGAAGGGGGAGGGGAGATGGGATGGGCCGAATGCGTGGTGACGGAGGATCTCAGACGGGACCCGGATGCCTCTCGTTTCGTGGAGGCGAGGATCTGGGCTGAAGGAGGACGACTCTATGCTGCGCCGGTGCCGAGACGACCAAGGGGATGGGGGGTGCCATCGGCCCGTGCCCATGGCTGGATAGAGGTCCCGCCAGGTGAGGGAGAGATCCAGAAGGGCTGCCTCGTCCGTGTCCGGTGGAGGGCCTTGAGCTGGGCCACCTCGGGAGATGGCATGGCAGGGCTGCCCGCATCGGGGGGCTGATGAAGGGATCCGGGTGGTTTCGGGCGACTCGCGAGCGGCTTGAGAGGGAACGCGTCTTCGCTATCGTAGGCGCCCTGTTCATCTTGATCTTCACCAGTGCCTTGTGTCTCTTGATAGTCGAACATGGGTATCCCGATAGTCAGATAAGGGAATTCTGGGATGCGGTGTGGTGGTCCATCGTGACCGTCGCCACGGTCGGCTATGGTGATCTGGTCCCCAAGAGCCCCCTGGGTCGCCTCCTTGGAGCGGCCACCATACTTGGGGGGGTGGTGCTGCTGTCCATCACAACCGCGACCATCGCTTCGGTATTCGTGGAGAAGAAGATCAGGGAGGAAAGGGGTTTGGAGGCCGTGAAACTCAAGGGACATGTGGTCCTGTGCGGGTGGAATGATTCCGCAGAAGAGCTTGTGGAAGGCCTGGTCAGGGAGTCGGGCGAGCGTCGTCTCAAGCTCGTGCTGGTCAATGACCTGCCCCCGGAGGAGATGGACGTGTTGCGCCAGAAATATCCGGACCATGACCTGGAGTATGTGAGGGGGGACTTCGTGTACGAAGGGGTGCTCAAGAAGGCCAACATCTCTTCGGCCTCGGTGGTGATCGTGGTCCCTGACCTCTCCGGTGGAAGGGCCAAGGAGCGTGCGGATGAGCGCACGGTGCTCGCCACCTTGGCTATCAAGAGCCTGGCCCCTCATACTAGGACCTGTGCGGAGGTCCTAGATGGGGCCAACAGGGCGCATCTCATGAGGGCCAACGTGGACGAGGTGATCGTGCGGGGCGAACGGACAGGGGTCTTCATGGCAGGGGCCGCCTTGTCTCCAGGCCTTACAGCGGTGCTGGACGAGATCTTCTCTCTCGAGTCGGAGACCGGTTTCTGGGGGATGGAGATCCCTTCTCATTTCGTGGGTCGTCCTGTCAGGGAGTTCCGAGATCATCTCTCCAAGGAAGGACTTCTTCTCATCGCCATCGCGAAGGAGCGCAAAGGCATGGACCTCTCGGACATCCTTTCCCACGACATGAGCGCAGTGGACGCCTTCATCAAGAAGAAATTCGAGGAGGCCGAGGTACCCCTGCTCCAAAAGGGCAGAGGGTATCATGCCAAGGTCAACCCCCCTGAGGACAGCCTGATCGAAGCACGGGACATGGCTTTCGTCCTGGGGCCTAGACACCGTTAGGAAGGTGCTGCCATGGAGGAGGCGGTCGACCAAGTAGGAGGCGAGATCTCCCAGGAGGAGATGGGCTATTTCCGAGGGGTCTTCCTTTTCTCAGGGCTCGCAGACAGGCAGATCTGCCAAGTCCTCTCCCTGGCCAGGCCGGTGCAGGTGAAGGCGGGCCACACGCTCATAAGGGAGGGGGAGAAGGGGCGCTCCCTGTACATCATACGGCAAGGCAGTGTGGAGGTCTCCAAGAGCTTGACCTTGCCTACCACCATGAAGGGGTCGTCCGGCACTGAGAAGGCCCTCTCCAGGATGACAGAACGCGACCGGGCGGTGTTCGGGGAACTGGTCCTCTTCGACGAGGATACGCGCTCAGCCACTGTCAGGTGTTTGACCGACTGCACATTTTACGAGATCGACAAAGACGCCTTCCTTCGGTTCGCGGAAGAGAACGTCGAGATCGGATATCATCTCTTCAAGAACATGGCACAGGTAATCAGCGGCCGTTTGCGCAAGGCCAGCGAGGACGTCATCAAGCTCGCGACGGCCTTGAGCATCGCCTTGAGCCGCTGAGTCCCATTTCTCGCAAAGGAGACACAGGTGCACGAGTTCAGCGTAGCCCAATCCATAGTAGACACGGTACTCAAGGTGGCGGAGGAGAACGCTGCCAGTCAGGTACTGGAGGTCAATATCGATGTCGGTGAAGTCGCACTGGTGAACACCGATCAACTGGCTTGGTTCGTCCAGACCCTGGTGCAGGGGACCATCGCGCACGGCATGAAGATCCTCTGGAACAAGGTCCCGGCCATGATCCGGTGCATGGAGTGTGGGTACCAAGGAGGGGTCAGATATCTCCAGGAAGATCCTCAGTGGCACTTCTCTGTCCCCACCTTCGAGTGTGTGGAGTGCAACAGTTCCCAAACGGTCATCACCTCGGGGAGGGAGCTTCGCATCAAGGACATAAGCGTCAGATTCGACCAGACCGGGGATGGGGGAGAAGGCGATGCATGATGTGTCCAAGATCACAGTGGTAGAGGATGTGTTGGAGGCCAACCGCCGGCTCGGAGAGGAGAACAGGAAGACCCTGGACATGCACGGGGTCAAGGCCATCAACGTGATGGGGGCCATCGGATCAGGCAAGACCTCCCTCATAGAGATCGCCATAGATCGGCTCAAGGGGGAGCTGCGCATGGCGGCCATAGCCGGCGACGTCATAGCCGCTTTCGATTCCGAACGGCTCGAACGCCATGGGATCCCAGTGGTGCCCATGAACACCGGCAGCGAATGTCACCTCGACGCCCACCTCATGAGGCACGCCCTGGAACATCTGCAACTGGCTGACTTGGACCTCGTCTTTGTCGAGAACGTCGGAAACCTCATCTGCCCCAGCGACTTCTTCCTCGGAGAGCACAAGCGCGTCATCGTGGTGAGCGTCTCGGAAGGCGACGATATCGTGGCCAAACACCCGGTCATATTCAAAGGCGGCGACGTGGCCATCGTGAACAAGGTCGACATAGCCCAGTACGTGGGTGCGGACCCGGACAAGATGATAGCCGACGCCTTGAAGAACATCCCGCGTGCCTTCAAGACCAGTATCCGGACCGGTGAAGGGATCGAGCTGTGGCTCGAGGTGGTGCGGGAGACTTGCCGGCGCTGACCGATGCGATGGGGACGGCCCCAGAGGTCTCGTGAGGAGGTGCTCGTTTGAAGGAGGGGATATGGGTTCGAGAGATCTCCCCGAACAAGTCCGTGGCTGGGGTCTTCCTGGCCAAGGAGAGGAAGCTGCTTCAGGGCAAGACCGGAAGGCCATACCTTCTCTTGAGGCTGACGGACCGCAGCGGCGAGATAGAGGCAAGGGTGTGGGACAGGGTGGAGGAGCTGGGGGGACGCTTTCGAGCAGGAGACCTCATAAGGGTCATTGGCGAGGCGGTCTCGTACCAGGGTGCCCTCCAAGTGAAGGTCAAGGAGATCCGTCCGGCCTTTCCCCTCACGGAGGAGAATATGGCCGATTACGTCCCTGCATACGCCCAGGCAATGGAGGAGTCCGAGAGGAGGCTCGAGGCATTAGTGAACCTCACAAAGGGGATAGGCGACGAGGCATTGCGGGCCCTGGTAGGGGAATTCCTTCAGGATCCTACCTTGAGGCTGGGATGGCTCACCGCCCCGGCGGCCAAGAGGCTCCACCATGCCAGGTTGGGCGGCCTCCTTGAGCACACCCTCTCCCTTTACAGGCTGGCGGAGATGGTATGCGGGCATTACCCGATTATCAGAAGGGATCTCCTCTTGGCCGGGGTGGTGCTCCACGACGTGGGCAAGATCCGCGAGCTCCACGCCCCATGGCGCCCCGAATATACCACAGAGGGGCGCCTGCTGGGCCATGTGGCCATGGGGGTGGAGATGTTGAGGGAGAAGCTCCCCGGACACCCTCCTGTTTCCGACGAGCAGGCCATGGAGCTGAAACACATGATACTGAGCCACCATGGTCACCTCGAATATGGATCCCCACGACGCCCCAAGACCATGGAGGCCCTGATGCTTTACATGCTCGATGACCTGGACGCTAAGTTCGACGCCTTCCATGAACACCTGAGATCAGACAACTCCCAGGACGATCAATGGACCTCCTACCACTCCCTCTTCGATCGTTACCTCTACCGAGGACAGACGGCTCCCCAAGGGCGCAAGGAGGAGGAATGATCATGAACAAGGCCCTGAGCAGGGCCGGGTTCCTACTGCGGGTCTGCACCGCCGCCGTTCGAGCTAGCGAGTATCAAGTGATGGATCGGGCCAAGTGAGTACATCAGTCCCTGAAGAAGGCCCCCTTTTTTCCGACAGGACGTGGTCTCGGGGGCGTCCGAGTCTTCCTTCATCTCTTGTTGCGCTGGCTCTCTCTCTGCGCTAAACTCGATCAAAAGAGTAGGCTGAAGCGGATCTTGGTGAGGGCGAGGCCAAGAGGAGATCCTTGGCCTTTGTCTCGGGTAAAGGTTGGGGTAAGGGTCCCATGGGGGGAGTGATCAATATTCAAGAGTACCTTCGCCTGAGGGGGCGGGAAAGAGGTGCGACGATGGGCAAAAGGATCCTTGTGATCGACGATGAGCCGGACCTGATCACCTTGTACGAGACGATCTTGGGGGAAAACGGTTTTGTGGTGATATCCGCTAAGAGCGCCAGCGAGGGGCTTGAGAGGCTCGAGCAGGGGCGCCCCGATCTCATCCTGCTCGATCTGGTCATGCCAGAGGAGACCGGCATCAAGCTCTTTGGCCACCTGAAGAAGGACGAACGTTACAAGGATATCCCCATTATCCTCATCACTGGGATAAAGGAGGTGATGGGAGGGGATCACAAGAGGTTCTTCGAGGGCCTGCGGACCAGGGTCCCGGCTGCATACATCGAGAAGCCTGTGGACCCCCAGGTCCTGGTCAAGACGGTTAGAGATGTCCTGAAGCTGAGGTGAATGACCTCCCAATGCATCCCTTGCAGGCCAAAAGGGGCATGGACGACTCACACATGCCCCTTTTGTAGGACCAGGCCTTCCCCCTTTGGGCCGAATTCGCTCGTGTGGCACTTGAGGTGGTGCGAGGGAGATTGGCGCAGGTAGGAGTGAGGATGGAGGTCGATCCCTGAGCGGCCTGCAACATAGCATGACCTTCAGACTCTGCCTCTTCCTCGGAGTGGCAGTCCTGGGAAGCATTGCCCTGTTTTCCTTCTATTTCCTCTATTACGAAGCGAACTCCCTCCGCGAGGGTATCAGGGGAGAACTGGTTGATTTGACAGGGATTGTTATGCGCAACACAAGAAGGAGCATGCAGAGCAACCACCCAGAGGGGATCGAAGACATCATCAAGACAGCCGGTGAGCAAAAGAATGTCCTGAGCGTCAGGATATACGCGCGCGATGGTGTTGTGCGGTATTCCAGTGACCCGTCATCATTGGGCCTGAGGGTCGCTGAGGACGCTGTCTCCTGCAGGGTGTGCCACGGCGGAGATTCGTCACAGATCCCCCCCAGTGCAACCGATAGGATCTTCAGGGACGATTACAAAGGCGCGGAGGCCCTCGCCATCGTGGCACCAATCTTCGGGGAAAGAGGTTGCTACGAGGCTCCATGTCACAGGCACCCTCCGCACCACGCCGTTCTGGGAATCCTGGAGATACACCGCTCCCTAGATGACGTCAAGAGGGCAGTGCGCAGAAGCATCCGCCATGCACTGGGCTTCGGGCTGGTGCTCTTCGGAGCGGTCACCACCATCGCCCTTTTCTTTGTCCTCCGGTTCGTCCACAGGCCTGTCAGGGATCTGGTGAAATCTGCCGTCCGCATAAGCCAGGGGGATTATGGACTCCAGATACCGTTGCACGGCCGAGACGAGCTGGGCCAACTCACCACGGTTTTCAACGAGATGAGCATGAAGATAAGCGACAGGCAGAGGAGACTCTTCGAGAGCCGAGAGGAGTTTCGTGCCCTCTTCAACGAGGTCCCTGCATACATCCTGGTCGTTGATCGCCAACTCATCGTCAAGAACGCCAATAGGGCGTACACGGAGGACTTCGGAGAACCCATCGGACAGCGCTGCTTCGAGACCCCCCTCGGCCAGAGACGCCCTTGCGATGATTGTCCTACTGTCAAGAGTTTTGAGGATGGGCTTGTCCATAGCGTCGAACAGGCGAGGAGACTGAGGGACGGAAAGGAACGCCATTTCTTGATTCACTCTGCCCCTGTCCGCGACGAGGCGGGCCGAACCGAGACGGTCATGGAGATCTTCACGGACATCACCCACATCAGGGAACTCCAAAGGGAACTCGTGCTGTTGGGCGAGACAGTGGCAGCGATCTCCCATACCATAAAGAATATCCTCGGTGGGCTCGAGGGCGGCATATATGTCGTCGATGCCGCCCTGCGCAAAGAAGACGAGAAGCTTCTGTACAGGGGCTGGGAGATGGTGAAGGCAAATGTCACTAGGATATCGCAACTCGTGAGGGACATCCTCTACATCTCCAGAGAACGTACCCCGGTGTTCGAAGACACGGACCCTGCGGAGGTCTGTCGGGATGTCGTGGAATTGCTTTCCCCTATGGCCTCCGAGGCGGGGGTTGCGTTAGGGCTCGATATCTCAGAGGCCGGCGGGACGATTCGCGTAGACCCCAAGGGGCTTCACACGGTCCTGGTCGACCTTGTCACCAACGCCATTGAGGCATGCCGCAGCGCACCCAAACCTGGCTCGCATAGGGTGATCCTCAGGTACCGCCGAGGAGCGCAGGGGGAGGCCACCTTTGAGGTGGAGGACGACGGCCCAGGGGTGGCGATGGAGATCCAAGAGGAGCTCTTCAAGAAGTCCGTCACTACCAAGGGTTCCAAGGGCACCGGCCTCGGCCTTCTCGTCACCAAGAAGATCGTGGACGAGCACGGGGGGGCGATCCATTTCGTGTCCGCCATCGGACAAGGGACGGTCTTCACCGTGTCATTTCCGAGACGGTCTGATGTGAGCCATACCCAATGGTCAGCCTAGGATCCGTGCCACTACCGCCCCAAGGCTGCGTTTCCTGATCCGGGGACCACTGCACGGGTGGCCACATGGTTGCGGTTAGTGGCACAATGTGATATAAAGACTAAGGGCCTTACCCAATACCTCGGCGAGGGGTCCGATGCCTCTCGAGCAAAAGTACGGTGCCTTGCAGGGTATCATAGCCGAGGCCGGCAGCGCGGCCGTGGCCTTCTCTGGGGGGGTTGACAGCACACTCCTCTTGAAGGTGTGTGTCGACACCTTGGGAGATCGGACCCTGGCCATCACTGCCGACTCGGAGACCTTTCCTCGACGCGAACTCTTACAGGCGAGAGAACTGGCTCGGTCCATGAGGGCGAGGCTAGTAGTCATGTCCACGCGGGAGCTGGAAACACCGGGGTTTTGCGACAACCCGCCTCACCGCTGTTTCCTATGCAAGGGGGAGCTCTTCTCCAAGGCGTGGGAGGTTGCGGCGCTCTGGGGCATTAGGTGGCTCTTCGACGGCAGCAACTCCGACGACACAGCGGATTATCGCCCCGGGAGGGTTGCTGCCCGCGAACTGGGGGTGCGTAGTCCCTTGGCAGAGGCTGGACTGGGCAAGGACGACGTCCGGCAGCTCTCGAGGATGCTGGGCCTCCCCAATTGGGACAAACCATCCCTGGCATGCCTTTCAAGCCGTTTTCCATACTACACGAGGATCACCCGGACATCCTTGAGACGGGTCGAGGATGCGGAAGAGTTCCTCTGGGAATTGGGTTTCAGGGTCTTCCGGGTTCGCCATCACGAGGCAGTGGCCCGGATCGAGCTCGGGGAAAGGGAGATGGAGATGATCCGCGACCCGGCACTGCGGGAGAGGATCGTCGAGACCTTGAGATCGCTCGGATACGAATATGTCAGCATGGATCTTGAAGGGTATCGCACAGGGAGCATGAATCGCACGTTGAAAGGCGATCTCGATCCGAGAGGCTAGGCGAGAGATTTTCCTTGACATGTTATATCACGATGTGATATATATCGTTCGAGGCCAAGAAGGAGGGGGGTGAACAGATGGACATGGACATGCAAGGCTGCGGTGACATGTGGATCCCCGTGACGGGCATGAGGAGTTCGATGGCCTGCGAGAGCCATGGGGCGAGAGCGCCTTCATGAGGGACGGCCGGACACATCCCTTCGAGCATACGGAGACTTGAGTCTCCCTTTGGTATGTCCCTCCCCTATGGCCTCCCCCTTAGATTCCGCAACAATGGCTGCCGCGGCCTCCTCCGATGGAAATGCTCTCCGGGAAGAGTGGTTTCGTTCATCTTCATCGAGAAAGGGGGCTCTGAACATGGGTTACGTGACTGGACTGGTCTGCCGGGCATGCGGAAGGCATTACGAAGAGGGACCGACATACGTGTGCGAGGACTGCTTCGGGCCGCTCGAGGTCCTCTACGACTATGAAGGAATAGGGCGCGACTTCTCCCCCCGAGAGATAGCCTCGGGCCCTCATAGCATGTGGAGGTACCGACCCCTGCTTCCCCTCAGAGGCATGCCGAAAGTTGGGTTGAATGCGGGCTTCACCCCCCTCATCCATGCCAGGAGGCTGGGGGAATTCCTTGGATTGAGCCGGCTCTACATCAAGAATGATACGGTGAATGTGCCTTCCCTGTCCTTCAAGGACAGGGTTGTATCCGTTGCCGTCTCCAAGGCCGTGGAGTTCGGATTCGACACGGTGGCGTGCGCCTCCACGGGAAATCTTGCCAACTCCCTAGCCTCTCAGGCCGCGGCGGCCGGGATCAGGAGCGTCATATTCATTCCAGCTGATCTGGAGGGGGCCAAGATCGTAGGGACCTTGGTTTACGACGCCGAGGTGATCGCTGTGGAGGGGAACTACGATGATGTCAATCGCCTCTGCTCAGAGGTGGCTGCCATCTATCCGTGGGCCTTTGTGAACATCAACTTGCGACCCTATTACTCAGAAGGATCGAAGACCCTTGCCTTCGAGATCGCGGAACAGCTCGGTTGGCGTCCCCCGGAGCACATAGTCATCCCGGTGGCAGGGTGTTCTTTACTCACCAAGATATGGAAGGGGCTCAAGGAGCTGGAGACCCTGGGCTGGATAGCCGGCAACAGCACGAGGCTCTATGCTGCGCAGGCCAGCGGTTGCGCGCCTGTCTCGACCGCCGTCAAGAACGGGTGGGATGCCATCAGACCCGTCAAGCCCAACACAGTGGCCAAGTCCCTGGCCATAGGCAATCCGGCCGATGGCTATTACGGCCTCAAGGCCATAAGGGAAAGCGGAGGCTACGCCGAGGACGTCTCCGACGCGGAGATCCTGGAAGGTATGCTGCTGTTGGCCAGGACAGAGGGCATCTTCGCGGAGACGGCCGGAGGGGTCGTGGTTGCCGTAACGCGCAAGCTCATCCGTCAAGGAAGGATAGGCAGAGATAATCTGACGGTCCTGGCCATCACTGGTAACGGCCTGAAGACACAGGAAGTCTTGGTGGGTGAGACCCGAAAGCCTTTGAGGATCCGGCCCTCGCTGGAGGCATTTGCAGATGCCCTGGAGGTAAAGGAAAGGAGACAATGATATGGGTGTACTGGTTAGGATACCGATCCCATTGCGACGTTTTGTGGGAGACAGGACCAATGTGGAGGCAGCCGGTGCCACCATCTCCCAGGTCCTGGAGGATCTGGGGCGCCGTTTTCCTGGTGTGCGGGAGAGGCTCTACGATGGCTCTGAACTGCGCCCCTTCATCAACGTCTACCTCAACGATGAGGACATCCGGTTCCTGCAGGGCCAGGAAACACCGGTCAGGGACGGTGACCTCATATCCGTGGTCCCGGCCATAGCCGGGGGATGAGGGAGGAAGGCCATGCCTTCATGGGGCGAGCATCAGATTCGACGTTACAGCAGGCATATCCTCCTCCCCGAGGTAGGGGGCAGGGGGCAGAAGAGGCTCCTTTCATCCAGCGTCTTGTTGGTGGGGATGGGGGGGTTGGGCTCACCGGCGGCCCTTTATCTCGCTGCGGCTGGCGTAGGGACCATGGGCTTGGTGGACTTCGACACCGTGGAATTGAGCAACCTGCAAAGGCAGGTGATCCACAGCACGGATGACCTCGGCAAATCGAAGGTCCGCTCAGCCCGCGAGACCATACAGGCTATCAACCCGGATGTCCATGTGGTGGAGTACCCTGAACGATTGAGCGCGCAGAACGTCCTGGAGATCGTGGCTCCATACGATGTGATCGTCGACGGCACAGACAATTTCGCCACACGCTTTCTCCTCAACGACGCCTGCGTCCTAGCGGGAAAGGTGAACGTCTACGGTGCTGTCTTCCGGTTCGAGGGACAAGTCAGTGTCTTCGACCCCAGCCAGGGGCCCTGCTACAGATGCTTCGTCCCTGAAATGCCACCACCCGGGTCTGTCCCCAGCTGCCAGGAGGCGGGAGTCCTCGGGGTCTTGCCCGGCACCATCGGGCTGCTCCAGGCCACGGAGACGATCAAGCTCCTCTTGCGTATCGGGAGACCGCTCATAGGTCGCCTGCTCCTCTTCGATGCCCTGGAGATGGAGACCTATGAGGTCAGGCTGCGAAAAAATCCACACTGCCCTGCCTGCGGAGATGGGGCTGAGCTCAAGGAGCTGAGGGATTACCAGCATGTGTGCGCTACCGCGGGGTAAGGGGGACGTCGCGGGAAGGACACTGGGGGTCTTGCTCCTCTCCCAGCAGGAGGACACCTGCCTCGAGATCATCTGCGGCCTGTCCGGGGCCGCTCGGTTCAAGGGGGTGGAGGTCGAGATATTCCTCATGGGGGACGGGGTATATCACCTTCGCGATCCAAGGCTGGGCCAGGCGATACAGCATGGGGCAAGGGTTCGGTTCTGTGCCTTGAACGCCATCCAGAGGGGCATGGACTCGCAGCCAGGCTACCCTTGGGGCGCGGAGGAGGGCAGCCAATACGATCTGGCCTGCATCGTGGAGAGGTCGGACCGGTTCATGGCCTTCACCTGAAGGAGACCGGATGAAACCGAACAGCAAGAAGGTAGCAGTGCTGATAGCCGGGTCTCCGCATCTGGACCATATGGCCCATGAGACCGTGCGCATGACCGTTGGACTGACGCTGAGGAATCCGGATGTCTACCTCTTCTTGCTGGGCAGGGCCACGGAAGGCCTCCAATGGCCAGAGGACAGAACTGGCCATGAACCCCCTTTCGGAGGACACCTCAGCGCATTGCTCGACCTAGGTTGCCCGGTCATCCTCGAAAAGGAGGCCCTCCAGCGCAACGGGGATCTCCCAAGGGATGCACAGATACAGATATGGAGCCGTGAGGAGATCATCCTCTTCCTTTCGCGATGTCAAGCGGTTGTGATCTATCAGGGACGAAGCCCATGCCGCCATGGGCCGGGCCCTGTGGTAGATATCGGTCCTTTCCACCCAGCCCTTTGCCTGTGCCATCAGGACGGCAGGACAGCGCCTGTCTGTCCAGGGGACCTATTCCCCAGGATCCTTCACCTGTCCGCCCATGCTCAGGGCGATCTTTTCAGAGAGGTGATCGACGGTCAGAAGAGCACGAGCCGGGTCACTGTCGTCCTGTCCCAGAACGGATCCTCGGCCCTCGGCAATGCCGCAGGGAATGTCTTCGAGGCCATCTCCAACGATACCGGTGAGGAGCCAGGATGCCGCCACCCAATCGGATATGGGGATCTCCTGGACCTCATCTTCCAGCATGACACGGTGATCTGCTGGTGAAGGTCTCGGGTCATACGCAGGAGGTGATACTGCATGGGCCGCGTTGCCAAGCTCCTTGACCTCCGTGGAGAGGTCTGCCCCTATACCTTCGTGAAGTCCAAGCTTGTCATGGAAGAGATGGTCATAGGTGAGGTCCTGGAGGTGGTCCTGGACTTCCCTCCCGCTGTGAAAAACGTTGCGAAGAGCATGGAGATGGAGGGCCACGAGGTCATCGACGTTCAGCAACTGCACCACAGCTCATGGAAGATAGTCGTGAGGAAGGCCCGAGACTAGCAGTCCGGGATTGCGAGCAAAGCGCGGCCCGCGAGATAAGGACGAAGAGGGCCCACCTCGACCTGCGGACCGGAATACTAAGGCTGGAAGATCCTATGAAAGACCTGGCACTTGCGGCATACCTGTATCTTCTCTCCCCAGCTCCCCTGAGCCTCCCCTTGGCATATCGTCCCGGTGATGAACCAACAAAGCTGCCCGGCATGAAACTCCCAAGCCGGACATGCCTCCCTCACCTCTGGAGGACAGTCCTTGGTTCGCCAGCACGGTTCACCCTTCAACTCCTTCTTCATCGCCATCAGGAACAGTAGCTGTCTCTCCACGTGCACCGGCACGGGACGCCATCCCTGCTCAAAGCTCTGCACTGCCCTCAGGGAGATCCCCAACAGACGCGCTACCTGGCTCTGGGACTTGCCCAAAGCGTGGCGCACCGCCGAGAACTCCTTGCCGTCCATGGATCGCAGCACCCGCTGTCTTGTCCTTGGTCTCATGGCCACCTGCCCCCGCTCCGTGAAGCCCTGCCACATTTTCGCCCTTCCCCCGGACAGGCGCAAGGGCCCCGGACCGTCTACCGCTCTTCGCCCCAAAACCACCGAGAACCCCTGCCAGGGTCACGTCTGTTGTGGGGCCTGGTCCGTTTCTTCCAGTACAGGCAGGACCCTCGCGAAGATGATCAACCCCACCAGGGCGAGGGCGATGATCCCTGCGCCAGCGAGAAGCCCTTCTTTCTCGAAGAGATGGGGATAGTAGGTTTCCCTGAACCCACGATAGCTCTTGCTCAGGAGCTGTCCTCCTATGACCACGTTCCATCTCATGGCGAACACCTGGATGAGCAACAGGAGCGAAGACACCAGCGACAAGGTATTCCTCACCTTGCTGTGGAGATACTTGTTCATAGTGACGGCCATCATCAACAGGATGAAGGGGATGAGAGATCCCAAGATCAACTGGACCGAAATGAAAGAGAAGGAGAGCCTTGTGGTCAGCAAAGGATGTATGGCCTCCCACTCTGCGCTCTGCTCATAGGCGAGGGTCATGATTTCCAGGAGCTCCAGGCTGACGGTTATGACCATGAAGAGCCACAGCCAACGGTTGAGGGAAGCCACGGTCTCGTCGTGGATCTGTCCTCCGACCATCTTCATGGAGATGAGATAGAGGACTATGAGCACAGCGATGCCAGAGGTGATCCCCGAGCTCAGAAAGATGATGGGCATCAACGGGGTGGACCACCAAGGGTTGGCCTTGAGCGCCCCGAAGAGGAAACCGACATACCCATGCAACAGACATGCGGATGGGATTCCTATGGCGGCGAGAACCCTTGTGGCCGTGTGGTCCTTCTCCATGGCCTCCGGGGACAGATCGTAAGTCCAGAGGGCCATGGCGGCGTACAACCTCCTTCGGAGCCCCCTGCTCCGCCTGGCGAGCATGATGATGTCCCTTCTCCAGACGAACCAAATCTCCAGGATGAGGATCAACATGTAGGTGTTGTAAAGGACCCCAAAACCGGCCATCGCAGAGGAAAAATTGGGAGTGAATATTATGCTCAGGGCCCTCTCGGGGTGTCCCAGGTGGTTCAGCAGTGGGAGCGTGGCGAAGGCCAGGAATGCGAAAGAGGTGGCCAAGGAGAGCCTGGCAATGGGCTCGAGCTCTCTCCTTCCGAAAAGGTGATAAAGGGCGGAGATGACGAATGCACCAGCCACGATCCCCGTGAGGTAAGGATACAGGACGATCATCAGGCTCCAGATGATGTGGACATCGTTGGGGAACACAAACCCAACCACCTCCGGTATCCTCGCCTCCAACATCACCTCACCTCCTTGTCCATGCCGAGGTAGTAACAGTTGGGTCTCGTGAGAAGCTCCGGTTGGAGTATGGCAACCCTGTGAGAAAGGATGATCTTCCTGACAGCATCATCCGGGCTCTTCAGGTCCCCGAAGGCCCTGGCCCCCACAGGGCAGGCCAGGACACAGGCTGGCCTCAGTCCCTTGGTAATCCTGTGGTAGCACCAGGTACACTTTTCCGCCACGCGCGTCACAGGGTTGAGGTACCGGCTCCCGTAAGGGCATGCCTGAACACAGTATCCGCACCCAATGCAGCGGGCCTGATCCACAAGGACAGCTCCGTCCTTCGTCGTGTACGAGGCCCCAACCGGGCAAACCTGCGTGCAAGGGGTATTCTGGCAATGATTGCACATCTTGGGGACGAAGAACCCTTTGGTCACCCTGAAGTCCACAGGGGCGGATGGAAACCCGTCGAGGGCACCCTTAGGTGAGTCAACTTGCACACGTCCGGCCTCTCCTATCCTGTAGCGTTCGACCCATGTGCGAAAAAACCCATCCGGCACGCCGTTCTCCCTCTTGCAGGCCTGGACGCACATGCCACACCCTATGCACCTGGTGGTGTCGATGAGATAAGCGTACGAGTGATCTTCCCAATTGTAATCCGCAACCCTACCAACCCCTCCAGCCTCGTTGCGCAGGATGCCCGGCAGTGTGTCGGCGAAAACCGTCAACCCCAAGGCCCCGGAGAGGATCAAGAACCTCCTGCGAGTATGACGATCTCCCATGGTCACCTTCACCCTCCCATCTTCGGGCTGTGCGGATCGTGGCACTCAAAGCACACATCCTTCGGTGGGGCGCCCTGACCTCTTGGGACATGTTCGTCCAATTTGATCTGGGGGAAGTTCGAGGGCCTCGCATCCAGCCTCTCGTGGCACCGAAGACACAGGCCCATGGAACGGCTTCGTGACATCTCCGCATACCGCTTGCCGTCCTGAATGTGCGTCACCACAGGGCCATGACAGGCCTCGCACTCCACGGATGCATGGCCCCCGGAGCCTGCCAGGCCCATTGTGTCAGCGTGGCATGGAATACACGAACCCCTTTCTCCGTATGCCACAGGCAAGGCCATCTGCTCCTGGACGTTGTCCGCCCTGTAATGGCCGTACCGTCCGAACGATCTCGGTGTGAAGAGGGTCCGGACTATGTGAAAAACTATCAACACCACCACCACCAAGATCAGCACCCTTGCCACGTGTTTGCTGTGCTCCATGGGACTATTCCCGATCCCCTTCCTGCGGAAGCGTCTCGCCTTCCAATAAGATACGGAAAAAGCCTCTCCTTCTCTTGGGGTGGATGGGGTCCTGTGGTAACTCCTCCGGCTCCAAGATCCCTCTGAGGTATCCCCTCCTAGGACGCCAACGAAGCTGGATCGACGAGAGATCCTCCAAGCCCTGGGACCCCTGAAGGGGACTCCCGAGGACCTCACCCCGAGGGGTGACTGGATCCTCAGGGAGCTCATCCTTGCCGAACACAAACCAGAAGAACTGCTTGACCCATAGCCAAGGCTTGAACATGCCCTCGCGTCCCGGCCTCCTACCGAGGCTGTGTGGCCCGGGGGAAGGCCATTGCTGCGAGTGGCCATAGAGGGCACCCCTGCCTTCGAGACCCCATAGGGCCATGTGTATTTTTTTGGTAGGAAAACACACTCGCCGTCCGTTGTCAAGAAACGCAGCCTTCGGGTCAATGCCCCAGCCCTGTGGGGCAGCCCCGTCTCCCTGGGCTCCAGGCCTGGGCGGCCGCCCATCTCGGTTCGAGGTCACGCCACCGCGGGATCGCCCCATGACCGGTGGCCCTTTCTTCGCCCCAGGGGCTGTCTTGCGAGGCGAACTGCGCCTTCTCGCCGCGCACGTGTCCAGGATAGTGGACCCTGGTTTCCACCGAGCCCATGAACACTGCGAGATCATCGCGATTGACAAACAGCGGATTTTCCCGTACACAGTTATTCGCTTGTATGAAGGGTTGTCTCGATCTCCCGTGAGGGATAGCGCGAACCTTGAAGATCCTCTTGATCATCCCCCCCTACCCCGTCGAGGAGTACCCCGCCCTGGCCACCGGTCCCATGTATCTGGCCGCTGTCCTCATGCAGGATGGACACGAGGTGGAGGTCCTGGATCTGCTGGTGTCCGAGCCAAGCCGCCGAAAAGTGGAGGAGGCCCTCAGCGATTTCGGTCCAGATGTGGTGGGGATCACGTCAGTCACCATGACCTTCCCCAAGGCGGCTGAGATCCTCGGCTGGGTGAAACAGTGCGAGCCTCACGTCAAGACCGTCATGGGGGGGCCCCACGTGACTTTCGCTGCGGAGAGAAGCCTCCGGGAGTGCGAGGCTGCGGACATCGTCGTGCGCGGCGAAGGGGAGGAGACGGTACTGGAGTTGGCACGAGTCCTGTCAGAGGACGGCGATCTGTCCCGGGTACGAGGGCTCTCATTCAGGAGGGACGGTGTCATCCGGGCGACGCAGGACCGTCCCCTTGTGGCGGAGCTGGATTCCCTCCCCTTCCCTGCTTGGGACAAGTTACCCCTGGCCAGGTATCGGGCACTTCGCGGCAAGGTGGGGGTCCTGTCGAGCCGTGGCTGTCCGCACGGGTGCATATTCTGTGTGGGTCAGCGCATGGTGGGTAGGAAGGGGCGGTTTCGCAGCCCGGATCTGGTGGCGGACGAGATAGAGTGGTTGGCCTCTCGCGGTTTTTCCTCCATCGGCATAGATGACGACCTCTTCACCCTGCGCCAAAGCCACGTGGAGGCCCTCTGCGGGGAGATCCGATCCCGGCACCTTCCCATCACCTTCCATGCCTTCGCTAGGGTGGACACGGTCAACCCCCAGTTGCTCAAGACCATGAGGGATGCGGGTTGCGCGGACATCCTTTACGGGGTGGAAAGCGGCTGTCAAGAGATCCTCGACGGCATCGGCAAGAAGATCCGTTTGGAACAGATCCGAAAGGCCGTCGCCATGGGGAGGGAGGCGGAAATCAGTATATTCGCCTCCTTCATCCTCGGGCTCCCTGGCGAGACCCCAGAGACCTTGAGGAGGACGGCCGAGTTCGCCAGGTCCCTTGGTTGCAAGTACGGGTTTCACCTCCTTTCGCCCTTTCCTGGCACCCTGATCCGCGACAAGGCCCAGGCCTTCGGGATCACCATCCTCACCGACCGCTGGGAGCACTATGACGCCAACCGTGTGGTGACACTCACACCGCATATCAGGCCAGGGCACGTCAGGGAGATCCTGGAAAGGTACGACAGGGATGTGGAGGCCTACTGTGCGGTCCAGGAGGAGCACGTGAGACTGGGGATCGCCCCGGATCAGGAGCGCCACGAGGTACTGACCAGGCGTGTAAAGGCCCTCGCTTGGGAGATCCTCAGACAGGATCTCCTCGAGAAGCACGGCCGAGTCAAGGGAGATGTCTCCAGGACAGAGGGTCTTCGGACCCTGGGGAGGCAGTTGAGCCAGCACCTGCCCTTTGCGCTCCAGAGGATCCAGGAGGGGTTGGAGATCTGGGAGCGTGAAGGCGTGCTACGTTGCGATCAAACTCCCTGGGGGCAGTTGTGGAGATGGGCCACCAATGAGGAGATCTCCAGAGACACCCCACCTGGAGCTTGACGCTGTCTGGCTTGACACCTCTCTTGAGCTTCAATACCCTCTAGCAAGAGGTCCTCTTCACAACTGAAGGGAAGAGGCTGGGCTGCTCCGCGTTGGAAGCGGGGGCCGTTTCCTTGCACCCGCTCGTGTGACCCAGGTTCGCGATGGAAAAACGGCGATACCCTCGTGTGATCACCACGATACCGGCTGAGTTTCGGATCCTCCCCCAGGAGGCTGCGAGGCTGCCATCTCAGCCTTTGGAGGCCACCATCAGGGACCTCAGCTTGGGTGGGGCGGGCCTGGAGATATCTCGCATCCCGGCCGGCAGGCTTTACCTGTACGAAGAGGGCCCCAGTGCGAGACAGGGCCGTGTCTACCTGCGCTGGACCTTCCCGTCGGGAGAGGGGATCAAGGCCTTCGGACAGACCGCGTGGTGGTCCCGTACCCCCGGGAGAGAGACCATGTATTCGGCAGGCCTCAGGTTCCAGGGGGTCTCGCACAAGGATATCGAGATCATCGCCGGTTTCCTGGAGGAGTCTCGAAGTCACCAGGCTGAGAAGGCAACCCTGGCGGGCTCCATGTCCGTGTGCGCCTGGATCTCTGGCAGGTCGTATGGGAACCCGGGGCCTGCCGGGATCGGTGTGGTCCTGACCAACGAACAAGGGGAGGTCTTGACCCAGGTGAGTGAATACGTAGGCAAGCTCACTAACCCGGCGGCCGAATACCAGGCCTTGATAGCCGCCCTGACCGCAGCGAAGAAGCTGAGGGCCAGGAGGGTGGCCGTTTACACGGATTCCGTCTTCATCCGCCTCGGGACCGGGGAGGCGGGGCTCAAGCCTCCAGCCTCCCACCTGGAACCTCTGGCCATCATGGCACGTTCCCTCATGGCCAGCTTCACCAGGGTGGAGATGATATCCATCGCGTCGGAAAAGAACAGAAAGGCCCAAGGCCTGGCCGAGCGGGCCGTCAGGAGCTCGGGCGCAACGGGGAGAGGCTTCAGTTGAAACGGTCGTGGGGGCCAGGGGTCGGTTCTGCGGTAAGGGAAGGAGATGGTTGGGACAACGGCGCCTTTCCGATGACCGCGATGCCACGGTAGGTAGACCGAGTCTGCTCACAGGGAGGAGGTGTACGATGCCTGAAAGGGGCAAGAAGAACAGGAGGGAGAAGGTCATAGAGGTGCTCAACAAGGCCAGGGCAATGGAACTGCACGCCATCGTCCAGTACATGAACCAACACTACAACCTGGACGACATGGATTACGGCGACATGGCTGCGAAGGTCAAACTCATCGCCATCGATGAGATGAGGCACGCCGAGATGTTCGCCGAACGGATCAAGGAATTGGGAGGCGAGCCTACGACGGAGCCAGCCGCCAAGGCGGTCAAGGGACAGGGGGTCGATGTCATCTTCTCATTCGACGCCAAGTTAGAGGATGACACCATCGACGCTTACAACCAGTTCCTCTCGTTGTGCAGGGACAGCGGCGACAGCGGCAGCGCGAAGATCTTCGAGGCCATAATCGACGAGGAGCAGGTCCATTACAACTACTTCGACAACGTCAACTCTCACATCGATAAGCTGGGCCAAGTCTACCTGGCACAGGTCGCAGGCACCCCGTCCGAGACAGGACTGCAGACCATGGGTTTCGTGGCCCGAAGAGGGGCCGGGGAACCGAAGGCTGGGGCCTGAGCCAGCTGCCCCTCCTTGTGCAAGGAGCCCTGGAGTCCGATCTCACGGTGTCCGAGGGGGCCCCTGGACGGGACACAACCGGTTGGCTGTCAGTTGCCAGTCGCAGCTGGCGATGATTGGGCCCTTGCGGATCTGTCTATCATCCC
>FWPV01003389.1_pt1 | contig 36177 bp, 35 predicted proteins | sample 2228371 | NCBI WGS metagenome assembly FWPV01 (sample SAMEA103939776, study PRJEB20133) | metagenome | reverse complement strand
TCAATACCATCACGCAGTCGAACCGCTAAAGGAGTGATTTTGATGAGATTTTCTGATAAGTCCGATCGTGTTGTCAGCGCCACACCGGTGTAAGAATAAAACATGAAACATGAAACATAAAATATGAAATGTAGAACGTAGAACTTGGAACGTGGAACGTAAAAAATATTGTTAAATTGTTAAATGGTTAAATTGTTTTTAAATCGTAATGCGTAACCTGCAACACGTAACTCGTAACGAGTAACAAGTAACGAGTAACGCGTAACTAAATTTATTTGATTTTTAATTGTTGATTTTTAATTGTAATTTTAGATTTTTAATTTTAAATTTTAAATTTCTTTCCCTCCTAACTTCTAACTAAAAGCTACTATTTTATGGTTTTGAGGTTTGAGATTTGGATTTTTATATTTTTTTAATATAATTAATCTATGAAATTAATTCAAAGATTGGTTTTATATTACTTAAGATTTTTTGCTCAATTAGCTTTAAAAAAACATAAACCTAAAATAATCGGAATAACAGGGTCAGTTGGTAAATCATCAGCGAGAAACGCAGTTGGCGCTGTTTTAACCGGTAAATTTAACTATAAAGTTATTGAAAAAGGTAATTCTGAAACCGGGATTCCGCTTGGAATTTTGGGATTAGATCCAGGCAATTATCAGCTATTTGATTGGCTTAAAAATTTAATTTTAGCGCCTTTTAAAATTGGTTTTATTAAGGGTAGTCAGTATTTAATCATAGAAATGGGAATTGACTCGCCCTTTTGGCCAAAAAACATGGATTATTTATTAACTATTGTTAAGCCCGATATTTCAATAGTTTTGAATGCCTATCCAGTTCATACAATGCAATTCGATTCTTTAATTAGTAAAGAAATTCAAGCAGAAAAGCGCCGAGAATATTTAGTTAAAAGAATAGCCAAAGAAAAAATAAAGATTATTTCATTAGCTAAACCTGAAATCGCTATTTATAACTCAAGCAATCAATATATTAAAGAACAAGCAGAAAAGCTTTTAATCGGATTAAAATCAACAAGGTTTTTTAGTTTTGGCGATGAGAATAGCGATGTTAAATTAATTGATTATCAGCTTAGTACTAAAGGAACAAAGTTTGGTTTTTATTCAAAAAAAGATAATCAAAGGATAGATTTAAATATTGATTATCTTTTGCCTAAAGAGTATAACGAGGTTTTTTCAGCGGCGATATTGGTTGGTCAGGTTTTAGGTTTAAATAATCAAAAAATTATTGAAAATTTAGAAAAGTATTTTAGTTTACCAGCTGGTCGTGGCAGTATTTTTCAAGGAATTAAAGACTCAATTATTATTGATTCAAGTTATAACGCTTCTAAAGCATCAATGTTAGCTTATTTAGATTTAAGTAATAAACTCTCAAAAAAAGAAAATTTGCCATTAATTTTGGTGATTGGTGAGATGCGTGAATTAGGTTTAGAAACTGAATTAGAACATCAAGAAATTGCCAGAAAAATAGTTGAAATTAAACCAAATCAAGTTTTATTGTTGGGTGAAGCAATGATTCAATATGTTTATTCTTTTTTAAAAGAAAAGAAAATTAATGTTAAAAAATTTAAAAATAGTATTCAAGTTGGTAGGTATTTAAAAGAAAATTTAAAAGAAAAGTCGATAATCTTATTTAAAGGTTCACAAAACACAATTTTTTTAGAAGAAGCAATTAAATTTGTATTAAAAAACAAAGATAACGAGAAAAAACTTTGCCGACAATCGAAGTTTTGGATGAGTAAAAAGAAATATTTATTTATTTAATCGATAGCTACGTAATAAATTATCTTTAGATTTTTTTATTTCAAAAGCTAAATCAATTAATTTATCAATTATTTGTTGATAAGTAAATCCTGATTTTATTAATAATCTAGGGAACATGCTAATATTGGTAAATCCTGGTAAGGTATTAATCTCATTAACATAAATATTATTATTTTTTGTTAGGAAAAAATCAATTCGAGCAAAGCCCTTTGCTTGAAGAATTTGGTAAGTTTTTAAAGCCAATTTTTTAATTTTAGTTTCTGTTTTTTTATTGATTTTTGCTGGAACAATTAATTTGGCACCATTTTCATCAATATATTTAGCTTCATATGAATAAAAATCATGTTTTTTTGAAGGAATAATTTCTGCTAAATATTTAGAAGTTATTGGTTCATCATTGCCAATAACTGAACATTCAATTTCTTTTCCTTTAATGTATTCTTCAATTAAAGCTTTTTCGTCATATAAAAATACTTCTTTTAAAGCTTTTTTTAATTGATAAAAATTATTAACTTTATTAGTTGCAACTGATGAACCAAGATTACAGGGCTTTACAAAAACAGGAAAAGTGTGTTTTTTTATAAATGATTTTAATTGATTTTTATTAAGTTCATTTTTATAGATAACTAAAAAATTAGCAACATTTATTTTATTTTGTTTTAAAATAGTTTTTTGAATATCTTTAGCCATACCGATTGCTGAGCCTAAAACCTCACTTCCAACATAAGCAACATTAAAAATTTCAAAAAATCCTTGAAGACAACCATCTTCACCAAAAGTACCATGAATAATAGGAAAAAAAACATCGATATGGTCGATGACTGTTTTTTTCTTAAGATCATAAATTAATGGTTGATTTTTATTGTAAATGAACGTAATTTTTTTACCTTCTTTTTCATTGATTTTTATTAATTTTGGATTGTCTGGATGTAATAAAAAATTATTTTCATTCATTAACAAAAAGTCGCCATGTTTGCTAATTGTAATAAGAAAGATGCGATATTTTTTTCTATCTAAAGCCTTATATATTGAATTGGCCGATAACAAAGAAATTTCGTGTTCACCAGTTTTTCCGCCAAAAACTAGTCCTATATGAAACTTCATAAATTATTCTAATTTTTAAGTGCCGCAGAGAGGAGTTGAACCTCTACTTCCGATTTGACGGAAACAAGGTCCTAAGCCTTGCGCGTCTGCCAATTCCGCCACTGCGGCGAGCATATATATTATAAAACATAAAAATGAAACATGAAACGTAGAACGTTAAACAATCTCAAATCTAAAATATCAAATCTCAAAATGTTAAATAGGTTGTAGGTTGTATAAAAAATCAAAATTCAAATATCAAAAATCAAAAATGCAAACCAAAATCCAAAAAGAATGAGATATTAAACATAAAGTTTCAATCTTTATAATCAAACTTCTAACTTCAATCTTCAAACGTCAATTATTTTTTTTATTGTTAAATTGCTAAATGGTTAAATTGTTAAATTATTTTTAAAACGTAACTTAAAACCCATAACGCATAAATAATTTATTAATTTATTAAATTTTAATTATTTTTAGATTTTAATATGTGGTTTTGAATTTTGATTTTTGGATTTTGATATTATTATTAGTAATATGGATGAAAGAATTAAGTTAATTAATAAAAATCCATTAAATATAAAAGGGAAGTTTGTAGTTTATTGGGTACAAACTGGTTTAAGGATTGATTATAACTATTCCCTTCTCTTTTCAATAAAAAAAGCAAATGAGTTAAATTTGCCTTTATTAGTGGTCTTTGGCTTAAGAGACAATTATTATTGGTCTAATCTAAGGCAATATTTATTTTTAAAACAAGGTTTAATTGAGTATAAAAAAAATTTAGAATATTTGGGAATAAATTTTTTTATAAAAAAAATAAATAGTATTGATGAGTTAATTAATATTTTTAATCAAAGCGCTATATTGGTTTGTGATTTTGGTTATTTAAAAGGTCAGCGGTTAGACAGATTGAATTTATTAAAAAAAATTAATATTCCTTTTTATGAAATTGAAAACGATGTTTTTATACCTACTAGAATTTTATCATCAAAAAAAGTCAATTTTGCAAGAGAGATAAGAGCTAAAATTTTTAGTTCTCTTCCCTATTTTAACAAAGACTTTTATTTAGAAGAGTTAAAAATTAAAACTAAAATTTTTAATCAAAGCTTAGAAGAAATTAATGCAATTTTTAACGATTTAAAAATCGACACAACCGTTAAATCTATCAATTTCATAGGCGGAGAAAGTCAGGCTGATTTAATTTTGAATATATTTTTAAAAGAAAAATTAGCTTATTATAAAAAATATCGTTCAGATCCTTCTAAAGATTTTCAATCTAACTTATCTCCATATCTTCATTTTGGATTTATCTCATCTGTCAAAATTGTTAATAGAGTTTTAAAAAAATATGCTTTAAATGATGAAAATGTAAAATCATTTTTTAATGAATTATTAAATTGGAGAGAGTTGGCAAAGAATTTTGTTTATTATGAAAACAACTATAATAATTGGCAAAATTTGCCAAGATGGGTAATCAATTCTTTAGATAAACATCTAAAAGATAAAAGAGATTATCTTTATAACTTAATTCAATTAGAAAAAGGTGAAACTCATGATATTTATTGGAATTCAGCACAAAAAGAAATGGTGTTAACTGGAAAAATGCATAATTACATGCGGATGTATTGGGCAAAAAAAGTAATTGAATGGACTACTGATTGGCGTCAAGCTTATCAGTGGTTAATTTATTTAAATGATAAATATGAGTTAGATGGCAGAGATGCTAATGGTTATGCGGGTATTGCTTGGAGTTTTGGTCAATTTGATCATCCTTGGTTTGAAAGAAAAATTTTTGGAGTTGTCAGATACATGAATGACAAAGGATTAGAAAGAAAATTTGACATTAAAAAATATGTAGAGAAAATTAAAAATTTAGAAAAAATTCATAAATAATCGTTAATAAATAAATTAAATTTATACCATAAAGAAAATCTTCGATAGGGATAGTGGTTAATCTTAAACCTAAAAAAAATTTTTTATTATATATAACTATTGGTTTTTTAGTTAGATAATAATTGAATATTAAAGTAATAAAAATGACTATTATTAGGTAAGTAATAAATAAAGTTTTATAGATTAAAAAAGTTTTTAAAAAAATATCTAAAAAAAATAAAAAGAAAAAAAATAAAATTACTAACTTAGTATAATCTTTTTTTAACTTTAAAGCTATCAAAAGTAATACAATTAATATTGTAAAAATTAAATAACCAAAATATAAAAATTCTGATAAATAATATTTTTTAAAAATTAATTTTAAATTTTCCCAGATAGTTAAACATGAAAAAGGGATAATAAAAAAAAATAAAATTTCCTCAATTGGTAAATTAAAAATTTTTATATTTGTTATATATTTTTTATTAAAACGCCACCATTTATTATTAACCTTTATATCATGATAAATAAATATTATAGCTGAAATTGATATTGAAATAGCGCTGATTATTAAGTTTGGGTATTGAAAATTTTCATATAAAATTGAAGCTAAAATAGGTAAAAATAATATTATAAAATTAAATATTAAATAATTAAATCTCATTTATCTCTTTTTTTTAAATATTTTAATGTATCTATAATTAAATTATTAAATTCTTCAGGTAAATTATTTTTTTTAATCAAATTTAATATTTTTTTTGAGTAGTCTTCTATTAAATTAATTACTAATTTTTTTGTTTTTGATTTTTGATAAAAATTCCTTAGTTTTTTTAATTCTTCATTATTTAAATTTTTCTTACCAAATAGATTTTTTAATTGATTATTTTTTAACTCTTTCATTAAGTAATATCTGATTATTGTTTTTTTATTTTCTCTTATATCTGAACCTAAATCCTTTCCAGTTTTATCAGATAAAAAACCAATTAAATCATCTGATATTTGAAAAATAATTCCTAAATATTCAAGTATTTTAATAAGATCTTTATTTTTGTAAAAATTATTATTTTTTAAAATTAATACTGAAATTATAGGCAAGACGAAGGTATAGCGAGCGGTTTTAAACAAATAAATTTTTTCTATATTATGATGATTTGGATTTATGTGAGTATTTGAATATAAAACATCATCATTTTGAGCTAAAGAAACTTTTATATACTCTGAAGTAATGAAGTTTAATAGTTGATTTTTTATTTTGTAATTAGTAGATATTTTATTTATTAAATTAGTACCGATAAAAAATCCTATATCTCCTAAACTGATAGCTAAAGAATTAGCTAAATGATTATTTTTATATTTTTTATAAAAAAAATAATTAATTGTATCTTGGTTTCTTCTTTTTTTATCATTATCCATGATGTCATCATGAATTAGTAGACTTGAATGAGTGATTTCAAAAAAACTAGCTAAATTCAATAAAATTTCCTTTTTTATAGTTAAGCCATCAAAAATTTCATTAGCAATTAATACAATAGAACCTCTCAGACACTTACCATTAGTAATGAAATTTAGATATTTTTTATAAATATCATTATTTTTTTTTGAATAATCTAAGAATGTAGATTTATAATTTAAAAATAAATTTTTTATAAAATTAAATATAAGAGGTTTACTTTCATCAATTTTTTTTAATAAAAACATAAGTTTGAAAATAACTTTTTATTATTATAATAATAATTTCTAAAAAACTGGGCTTTAGTTTATTTTTATGAAAAATTAATTGATAATTTTTGAGAATTTTTTTAGCAATATTAAAATAAAAATTTCTTGCTATCAAAACTGGAAATAAATCTTTTTTACTGAAAAATTTATATGAATACTGAGATTTTTTTTCTAATTTAAAAGATTTATTAATTAAATAAATAATCAGATTTTTTAATTTTTCATTATTTTCGTCAAGTAAAAAATTTTTGTAATTCAAATTAAATTTTTTAAAAAATTTTTCCGGAATATAAATTTTTTTTCTTAAATAATCTTCATGTATATCTCTGACATTATTAATAATTTGTAGTGATTTACCTAGATTTATTGCGTCTTTATAAGTTTTTTTTGGTAGATTGATTATTTTAACCATGATTAAACCTATTGTACCAGCAACACCGTAAATAAAATTATTAAATTCTTCGTATGATTGATAAATTTTTTTAGTTAATTCTTTTTCTTGTGTAATTAAGTAATCTAATAATATTTTTTCCGCTTTTAAATTTTTTATTAATTGAGAAATATCATTTATTATGTTAATTTTTGATTTTTTATTTTTTAATAAACAGTTTTGTATTTCTTTTTTATAGAAATTAAATTTTCTTTTATCAGGTGGATTTTTGTCAACAAAATCATCTATAATTCTTACAAAAGAATACAATAAAAAAACTTTTTCTTTTATTTCTTTTCTAAAAAAAATTGTTGAATAATAAAAAGTTTTTGTATTTTTTTTGGCTATTTTTTTATAATTATCGATCATTTTCTTTTATTAGATTATAAACTATTTGAGCTGATATTAACGTTGGCGGAACACCAACACCTGGGTTTGTATATTGACCAACATAAAAAAGATTTTTTAATTTTTGTGAAAAGTTTTTCGGTCTAAAAACAGCAGTTTGAAATAATGTATGAGCTAGACCAAAAGCTGCGCCTTTATAAGCATTATAATCTTCATGAAAATCTTTAGCTTGGAAAATTTTTTTGAAAATAATTTTTTTATTAATTTCTTTAACTTGATTGATTTCTGCAAATTTATTTATTATTTTTTTGTAAATTAATTCTTCTTCTTTTTTTTCAAAAAATTTATTAGCCGGTATTGGTACTAGGATCATTACACTATGATGATTTTTTGGTGCTAATTTTTTGTTAGTTTTTGATGGTATATGATAATAAAAAGATAAATCTTCAGGTATTTGAGTATTACCATAAACACTATTAAAATGTTTTTCCCAATTTTTTGCAAAATACAAGTTATGATGATCGCTTTTTGGTAAATCATCTTTAATTCCTAAATAAATTAAAAAAGCTGAGGGTGACATAGTTTTCTTATCCCAATATTTTTGATCATAGGTTTGATATTTTTTTGGTAGAATATTGGTTTCAAACCATTGATAATCTGCATTAACAACTATGTAATCAGTTTGGTATTTATTTTTTTTAGTAATTACTTGAACTACTTGGTTATTAATTATTTTAATTTTTTTTAATGGCTCGTTAGTTTTGATTTTAACATTATATTGGTTATTTAGTTTTATAAGTGCTTTAACGATATCATAAATGCCATTTTCCGGATAATAAATTCCTTGATTATAATCAGTATGGGCTACTAATAATTGATAAAAAGAAGGGGTATTAAATGGTGATCCTCCCAAAAAAACAGTTGTATATTCAAGTAATTGTTGGATTTTTTTATTTTTAAAATATTTTTTAATAATATTATGAGTTGATAAAAATAAATGTTTGTTTATTTTTAAAATTGCTTTTATTATATTAGGTTTTAAAAACCAAAATATATCTTTATAACTTAAAAATACTAAATCTTTTAATGATGTATGATAAATAATTTTTGATTTTTCTAATAATTTTTTGAATTTATTACCAGAGTTTTTTTCTAAACTTTCTAAAGTTTTAATATTATCATTTAAATTTTTAGTTATTAAAACATTAGAACCATCGCTAAAAAAAATTTTGTATTTTGATTTTAATTTTATTAAATTATAAAAATTACTGGTTTTTTTATTAAAAAGTTTAAAATAATTATCAAAAACTTCTGGCATCATATACCAAGATGGTCCCATATCAAAATAAAAACCATTGATTTTCAGATAACGAGCTCTTCCACCAAGTAATTTATTTTTTTCAATTAATGTAACTTGATAGCCATTTTTTGCTAATAAAGCAGCAGTAGCTAATCCACCAATACCTCCACCAATAACAACAATATTTTTCATATTTAAGATAAAAATTTTTTTAAATCATTATAAGAAATTTTTTTTATCCAAGGTGCATAGTTTTCTATTTGATAAGTTTTTATAATTATTTTTTTATCTAAAGATTTAAAATTATAACAGAAATTTTCATTAAAGCCTAATTGTCCTTTGATTTTTATTAAGTATAAATAATTAATTTCATGTTCTGTAAACTCAGAATTTTTATCTTTTTCTTTATAGTAATATTTATTTAAAAAAATAATTTTTTCTATTTTTCCATCAAAAACCCATTCTCTATTTAGACTTTTGATAATACAATCTTCAATTGAAGTTAATTTATTATCTTCGTAATGTGGATGAGAAGAAAATGAAAGATCAAAAACATTGTCAAAAACTAAGTGTTTACGATGTTGGACTAAGAATTTATCATCCAATTTAATGATTGTAGTAAAACCTCGATGTAAAATTCCCTTTTTATGAGCATCCCATCTTTCGATTTTTCCAATTATTTCATCATTTTTGTTTACTTGAGGTATAAATATTTTTTTTTGATAGTAATTATTTTTTCTCATTTATTTTACTGTTTCGATTTTTATAGTATTGGTTTCTCCAGGTTTACCATAATGATCACCATATAAAAAAATTACTTTATTACCATTTTTAATTAATTTTTTTTCTTTTAATAATTCTATGGCTTTGTCTCTTGGTATAACATCTGTTTTTTCAGATAATTTAAAAGGATATACACCCCAAAAAAGATTAATTTGATTTTTAATTGTTTCGTTTTGAGTAAAGGCATATACTGGTAAATTGGGTTTGTATTTTGAGATTAAGCGAGCGGTTGTTCCAGTTTCGGTAAAAACGATAATTGCTTTAATTTGATAATTGTTGTTTTCGACTAATTTATAGGCGGCATAAATTAGCTGTTCGATTAAATTTTCAGTTAAATTTTTTATGTTTAAATCAAAAACAAGATGATTTTCTATTAATAAAGCTACTTTTTTCATTATTTCAACTGCTCCAATAGGATGTTTTCCACCAGCAGTTTCTCCGGAAAGCATTATTGCTGAAGTCCCGTCATAAATCGCATTAGCAACATCGCTAACTTCTGCTCGCGTTGGTTTTTTGTTATTAATCATCGACTCAAGCATTTGAGTAGCAGTAATGACAGGTTTTCCTTGTTCAAGACATTTTTTTATTATCATTTTTTGTAAAAAAGGTACTTTTTCTAATGGTAATTGTACTCCTAAATCTCCTCGAGCAACCATTATTCCATCTGAATATTCGATAATTTCATCAATATTATTAATTGCTTCTTCAGTTTCGATTTTTGAAATAATTTTTATTAATGAATGATTTTTTTCAAGGATTTTTTTTAATGTTAAGATATCATTTTTGTTTCTAACAAATGATAAAGCGATATAATCAACTTTTTCTTTAATAGCTAAATCGATAAATAGTTTATCTTGATTAGATATTGATGGTAAATCTAATTTTAAGCCTGGAAAAGCAGTGTTTTTGTTACCTGAGATTTCTCCACCTTCTAAAACAACAGCTTTTATTAAATTATCTTTTTTTTCTAAGACTTTAAATTCTAGATTACCGTCAGCAATTAATATTTTTTGATTTATATTAATTAAGTTAATAATTTTTTCGTCCAAGATAATGGTTTTTGAGTTATTAATTTTTTTTGATGAAAAATATACATTTTCGTTTTTTTCAAACTTTTCTTTTTCTTTGTCAAACCTTCCTATTCTTATCTCTGGTCCTTGTAAGTCAATAATTGTAGTAAGGGCAATATCTAATATTTTTGATAAATTTTTAATTAATTGAATTTTTTCTTTGTGCCAATCTAAAGTATTGTGTTTAGTATTAAATCTAAATATGGTTGATCCTGAATAAATTATTTTTTTTAAAATCTCTTCCTTGTCACAACTAGGACCAATAGTAGTAATAATTTTAGTTTTAGGAGATAATATCATTTTGTAATTTCTTTAGTCCAATTAGAAATTAATTGATTATTTTTTTCTGTATCAAAAAGATACCCATCAATTTTTAATGATTGATTTTTAATAATTCCTTGATGGTTTTTAATAAAGTTCTCTAAGACATCAGCGGCGCCACAAAAATGAGTATATGATGAATCGCCTAAAGCCATAATAACAAATGGTCTATTTTCAAAAGATTTACCTTGACAATTATTCATAAAAGTAAAAAAGTCTTGATGAGGTTGTCCTTCTTTATCTTCATAATCCCAAGTTGGTGAGGCAAAAATTCTTAAGTCATAATTTAAAATGTCTTCAAAATTTACTTCATTAATCATTTTTAGATAAGCTTGATGACCAAGAGTTTCCAACTCTTGTTTTAAAAATTCAGAAGCTGCCTGAGTGCTTCCTGAATATGTGGCATAAAAAATTCCAATTTTCATAGTATTATTATACTAAATTTATAACTATTATAGATTATAATCTTTTTATGAAAAAAATATTAATTTTGATTGTTTTATTTTTTTTAATAATATCAAAAATAAAAATTTATGCTCAAGAAAAAGAAGTTTTTTATCAAGGAGAGATATTAAAAATTGAAAAATTAAATAATAAATTAAAATTTGAAGTTTTATTAAAAGATTCTAATTTTGAAAATTCGAAAATAAAATTAGATATTGATAGTAGTCTTGTATTAAAAAATAATAATCTTAAAACAGGCGATCAAGTTTTAGTTGGTTATAGTCGTTATGATGGTAAAGATTTTTTTTATCTTAAAGACTTTATAAGAATAGATAAAATAATAATTTTATTTTTAATTTTTATTTTTTTAACTTTAATAATTTCTAAAAAAACCGGATTAAAAGCTTTGTTAGCAATGGTTTTTTCTTTTGTAATGATTTTTTATTCAATTATTCCTAATATTTTAAAAGGTTATGATCCAGTGATCTCAGTCATTATTGCTGGAATTTTTATTATTCCGATAAATTTTTTTATCAGTCACGGATTTAATAAAAAAACATTAATGGCAATTTTAGGTAGTGTGATTAGCTTGATAATAACTGGTTTTTTGGCTTATTTTTTTGTAGAAATTACCAAATTAACTGGTTATTCTTCGGAAGAATCAGGCTTTTTGGAGTTTTATTTAAAAGGTAGTATAAATATGAAAGGATTGCTTTTAGCAGGAGTTATTATTGGTTTTTTAGGAGCAGTAGATGATATTACCATTTCTCAATCTGCGATTGTTTTTCAATTAAATGAGGTTAATAAAAAATTAACTAGTATACAGTTATTTAAAAAATCAATGGAGATCGGTCAAGATCATATTGCCTCAATGATTAATACATTAATCCTCGTATATACAGGAGCGGCTTTTCCTTTACTTTTATTATTTGTTTATCAACCAAGACCATTGTTTGAGCTGGTTAATTATGAAATAATTGCAGAAGAAATTATTCGTACCTTAGTTGGTAGTATTGGATTAATTTTAGCAGTGCCAATTACTACTTTTTTAGCAGTTAAATCATTGAAGAAAAATTAAGATCAATTATAAAAATTTATTTAAAATTAAGTTTTTTATCAAATTTTTATTTATTTTTGTTAAAATTAAATCTGATTTTTTGGGTTCTTTAAGGAGAGGTGGCAGAGTGGTTGAATGCACACGCTTGGAGAGCGTGCATCGCCGAAAGGTGATCGGGGGTTCGAATCCCCCCCTCTCCGCTTTTAAACATAAGTAAATGAATTATTTATTTTAGAATTAATAATCAATTAAGATATTTATTTATTTAAGTCTTTTAAATATTCTTGAGGATCGGTTTTAAGAATAATTTTGAATAATTTTTTGCCACTTTTAGTTTTTGAGTTTTTTTCTATATTTTTTATCCATGTTTCTGCTTCTTGAAAACCAATTTTTATATATTCCTTAGCAGTCAAAACGTTTTCTAATAAATCGGCATCATAAATAATTTTTCCGATGTGCTCCTTTATTAATTTCCTTTTTTTAACATATCTTAATATTTCTGGAAATAAGTTTTTTACTTGATCTTCTACTGCTTTTAATTCATTTTCTTTGGGAAGATATTTTTTATTGATATTATTTAAGTCCCCAATTCTTGTTTCTCCAATTTCATGAAAAACTAAAGCGGTTACCACTTCTTCTGGATCAGGATAATTTTCTAATTTAGCAAGAAAATAGCTGATTTGAGCTGCTCGTAGGCAGTGTTCTGCTACTGATTCGCCATTTTTAATACCTAAATATATCCAACCACTTCTTTTTAAATTTTTTAAAACACCTAATTCTTAAAATAGATTTATTAATTTATTTAACATACTATTCTTCTATTCTTTGCAACAATCAACTGATAATTTTATAAATTCTCCAAGTTTTGCTAATATACCTTTTTCTTTAGTAGAAATTTTATGATTTTTTTCTATAACTATGTTATTTTTTTTATAATTTTGATGATTTTCTAAAATTAAAGTTAAAAAAAGATTAAAAATTTCATAAGAATCTTTAAAAAATTTTTTTGCTTCATCTTTTTTTTCTTCTTTTAAATATTTAGTGCCAACTTCCATTATTCTCATTGAACTGGCGAGTAAATGCTTACTTATACACCAAACTTCTCCTTGATAATCTTTTATAAGATTTTTCAATAATTCTATTCTTTTAATTCTTATTTCATTTAAAAAAGTAAGATATTGATCATCTTGAGTTTTATTCCAAGTAAAAAATAAATGTTCTTCAATAGAAATCAAATTCATAATAGCAATACTTAAATCTTCAAGAGAACTCAAATCAAAAGGATTATCAGTTTTTAGTTGTTGAATTTTTTTTAAAAACTCTTCAGTTTTTTTATTCATAAAATTATTTTAATATTAAATAAAAAATTATTGAAGTAGTTAATAAAAAAAATATCGGTATAATTACTTTTTGATAATAAAAATAAACTGTATTGTTATTAATAAATCTCAAAAAATTATCTAAAAAATAAGCGAAAAAGAAAATTAAAACTCCAATAATCAGCCCAAATAATAATTTATCAATACCTAAAAAAGTATTATTGGGTATGCCTATTAAATTTTGTTGATAAAGGAAAAAAATTGTTAAGGTTGCAATTAATACTGTCGATAAAATATCTAAATTTTTAAATTTTAAATTTTTATTTCTTATCCAATTATTAAGCCATAAGATTATTGAAGTTAGTAAACCTCCAATCCATATTCCAGAAATTAAGTCATCAATTCTTAAGTATTTTGATAAACCTAATCCTCCAGCAACTGCTATTGTGCATAATGGACAGACGGCCTCAACTGGTTTTATTAAAATCAAGTAATTAATCATATATTTTAATTTAATTGAAATTTTTATAAAATTCCAGCTTTTTTTAATCGATTAAAAATTAACTGATTTCTTTTTTTAATTTTATTAATATTAAAAGGATAAATTAAACCTAAATACTCTTGCTGATTTTCTATAGTTATAGAATTAATAAAAGGCAAAATATTTTTAGCAAAAAACTCTAGTTGATTATCGGTTAATAGATTAATTGGTAAAGAATCAGTTTTTCTTGAACCAATTGGAAAATGAATTGAGTTAAAATATTTGATTCCTTTTTCGTCTTTCAATTGAAGATAGGCTTTGATTTTTAAAATATTTTTTTCCCAATTTTTAGCAATTTTTTCATGTTTTTCATTTAAAGTAAAGTGATAAATATCTATTAAACCAAAACTGCTAATGTTATTTTTTCTTAAAATGTCTAAATTTTTTATGATTTTATCTAATCCTTCTTGATAAGGTTGATGATTTTCAATAATTAATGTTTTTGGGGGGGTTTTAATAATTAGCTGTAAATTTTTTTCTTGACTAATTAACGGTTCATGAAACAAAAGTTCAAAATTAGAAAAATTAGTTAATAAATTTTTTATATCTATAATTGTATTATTAATGAAATTCATAGAGATTTTATTAAAAAATTTAAGATACTTTTCTCCTCCAGTTTGACCATGAAAACGAATTATTTTAATATCAAAATTTTTTAATTTATTAACTATATTTAAAGTTTTTTTAATTGGTTTAAATGGAATAATCTCCACTCCGTTAAAGGTTTGATTTTTAAAATATTGATAATAAAGATTTAAAAAATGATTTTCATTTCCTAACCAACCTATAGAATCAGAAGAGATTAATTTATCAATCATTTTTTTAATTATATCGAAAAAAATAGAGTCGTTTAATATAATTTAATTATGACTATCAAAGAAGCAATTTTAAGGTTTTTAGAATATTGCGAGTTAGATAAGAATCTTTCTTTAAGAACAGTGAGAATGTATGGTTATTATCTAAGTTTTTTTGAAGGTTGGTTAAAAGAAAAATTAAATAGCCAAAATCAATTAATTGAAGATTTTAATGTTGAAAAAATAGACGAAAATTTAATTCGAGAATTTCGACTTTATATATCTCACTATTATAAAAATCCTTATAAAGGTCAGTTAAAAAGGCAAACTCAAAATTACTTTTTAGTAGCATTAAGAAGTTTTTTTAGATTTTTAATTAAGCAAAAACTTAAGGTTATTTCACCGGAGATAATTGAGTTAGGAAAGGTGCGAGATAGAAATATAAAATATTTAAGCGAAGAAGAAAGAGATAAATTATTTAAAGCAGTTGATTTAAATACTAAAACTGGTTTAAGAGATCGGGCGATTTTGGAAGTTTTGTTTTCTACAGGTTTGCGGGTTTCAGAGTTAGTTTCTTTAAATAAAGATCAGATAAATATTGATTTGGGAGAATTTGGAGTAATTGGAAAAGGTGGTAAAGGCAGAGTGGTTTTTCTTTCAAAGTCAGCTAAAGAGTGGTTAAAAAAATACTTAGATTCAAGAAAGGATCCTTATCGTCCAGTTTTTATTCGTTATTCTGGTCCTAAACCCAAAGAAGGATTAACTGATGAAAAATTAAGATTATCAGTTAGATCAGTTGAAAGAATGATTGAAAAATATCGGATTAAAGGAGGTATTGTTAAAAGAATTGGTCCTCATGCTTTAAGACATTCTTTTGCAACAGACTTATTATCACATGGAGCTGATTTAAGAAGTGTTCAAGAAATGCTTGGTCATAAAAATATCGCAACAACGCAAATATACACTCATATTACTAATCAAAGATTAAAAGAGATTCATGAAAAATATCATTCGGGAAACAGATGATATTTAAAATTTAAAATTAAAGATTACAACTTAAAATTTAAAAACTATTAAAAAATCTTTAATTTTATTGATTTTTAGCTTGTCCTGGCGATCCCGGCGACAACCCCAGAGGTGTCAGACGGATTGACACAAGACTCTGAAAATAATTAAAAATTAAAAATTTAAAATTTAAAATTACAATTTAAAATCAACAATTAAAAATTAAATAAAATAATAACTCAACAATTAAACAATTTAGCAATTTAACAATAAAAATAATTGTCATTTGAAGTTTTGATAATGAAGCTTAAAGTTTAAATTTAAAATCTTCTAACTACTCACTACTCAACACTAACTACCAAAAACTATTCTTAACTTTCTACATTCCAAGTTATACGTTCTCTTTTTAATGTTTTAAGTTTTACGTTTTATATTTTATAATATTTCTAATCATGTTTAAAAAATCTCGTTATTTATTTTTTGTTATTTTATCAATAATTTTTTTCGTTTTTATTTTTTCTTATTATGCAATTAAAAGAGTTTATACTTTGAATTCTTACTATTATGATTTAGGAATAATGAATCAAGTAGTTTATAATACTTCAAGAGGAAGAATTTTAGAGATGACTAATCAAGATTTTATGAAGAATATGTCAAGATTAGCTATTCATTTTGATCCGATTTTAGGATTTTTTGCTCCTTTTTATTGGATCTATCCAAGTTTTAATGTACTTTTAGTTTTACAAGTAATTATTGTTGGCTTAGGAACATTAGGTATTTATTTATTGAGTTTAAAAATTTTAAAAAAAGAAAAAATTAGTTTTTTATTTTCAGTTTTATATTTGCTATATTTTCCTATTCAAAGACAGGTACTTTTTGATTTTCACGCAGTTACCTTGGCGACAACTTTTTTAATTTTTTCTTTGTATTTTTTGGAAATAAAAAAATTTAAATGGTATTTTGTTTTTATTTTTTTAAGTTTATTAACTAAAGAGCATGTAGGATTAATAATTGCTTTTTTGGGTCTTTATGTTTTTTTTATTAAAAAAGAAAAAAAAATTGGTTTAATAACTATTATATTAGGTTTATTTTTTTTCTTGTTAACTGTTTATGTAGTTATCCCTTATTTTCGTCAAGAAAAACATTTTGCTAGTCATTATTTTTATGATTTAGGTTCAAGGTATAAAAACATATTTTTTGAAGGTTTAGATTATTTAAAAAAATTGTTAACCGCTAATTTATTTAGTATTTTTGCGCCGATTCAATTAATAATCGGTTTACCCGAATTAGCAATCAATATTTTTAGTCTTAATAATAATCAAAGAGCAATTTATTTTCATTATAATGCGATTATTTCGATTTTTATTTTTTATTCATTGATTTATGGTTATAAAAATTTTAATAGGTTTGTTAAAAATAAATTGATTAAAAAATTTTTTTTTGGATTATTTATTGTTTTAAATATTTATTCAATTTATTTATATAATCCTCTTCCCTATTTAGTTAAAAATCCAATAGTTTTAAAAGATATTCATTATTTAAATAAACAATCAATTAAATTATGGACTAAAAAATTAAAAGATGAAAATATAAAGATTTCAACAACACCAAAACTTGCGCCTTTTTTTACTAATAGAAAGTATTATCATAATTTTTTATATGATTCATCATTTGGAAATATGGGTTATACAGAAAAGGATATTATTAAACAAATAGATGATTACAAAGAGTCTGATTACATAATTATTTATCGTCCAGAAATTGGTAATATTGATGAAGGAAAATTACAGACAAAATTTTATCAGAGATTAAGAGCTGATGAAAAATTTGAGATGATATATTCAGATAATTTAAATGAAAGAAGTGTTGAGGTATATAGAAATAAAAATTCTAAATATTAAATTAAAAAAGTTTATAAATATATATAAAAATTCAAAAATCAAAATTCAAACAAAAATTTAAAATTCAAAATTTTCAAAAATCTTCAATTTTATTGATTTTTAGCTTGTCCTGGCCATCCCGGCGACACCCCGGGGGTGTCAGTCGGATTGGCACAAGGCTCTGAAAATAATTAAAAATATAAAAAATATCAAAATTCAAAGATACATATCATGGGATGTTTCGCTATCGCTCAACATGATATTAATACCTATAAGGAGATTCTTCGATGCCTATGACACCTCAGGATGACAACTTTTTAAGCAATTCAACAATTTAACCATTTAACAATATTTTTACGTTCCACGTTCCAAATTCTACGTTCTAATCTTCATGTTTCATGTTTTATGTTTTATTCTTTTTATTGGGTGCCAATGAATACGATTTTCTGCAAAATAAATTCCTCCAAAAACTAAAATTGAACCAAAAAGATAAAGTAGAGTTGGTTTTTCTCCGAGTAATGGCCAAGCAATAATTAAGGCAACGACCGGATCAATATAAGTAAAAATACCAATTTCTTGACCTGGAATTTTTTTTATTGCCCAATAAAATAAAAAGTATGCTAAAGCTGACGAAAAAAATACTCCATAAATAATTCCTATCCAACCATTAAGATTTAATTGATTAAACGACCAATATCTTAATTCATTTGGAACAAAAATAAGGAAAAGTAAGCTACTAAATAAAAAACTAAAACAAGAGACAAAATAAGGATTAACCTTTTTCATCAGATCTTTTCCAATTAAAGCAGAAAAAACATAGCCTAAAGTGGCTAAAAGTAAAAATAAATTACCTTCGATTTCTCCAAAAGAAACAGTTTTATTTTCTAAAAAAATTGGTGAAAAAATAATTAATAAAATCCCTAATAAGGAAATTATCGTTCCGCTGAAAACTTTTAATTTAGGTTTTTCTTTAAGAAAAATTATAGAAAATATGTATAAAAAAACAGGCCCAGATGAAGCGATAATTGGCGCATAAATACTTTCGGTTTTTTTTAATCCTAAAAAGAAAAAAGAAATATTAATAACAATTCCAAAAAAACCAATTAAAAAAATTTCCACCCATCTTTTTAAAGAAACTTTTTCCCAATTTAAAATTGCTAAGGGTAGAAAAATTAAGCCTGCGAAAAAAAATCTAATAAAAGCTAAAGTAAAAGGCGGAATGTTTTCTAAAGCAAATTTAAAAATTGGCGATGCTCCTCCCCAAATAATATTGGTAATAATTAATGCTAATACTGGATTCATAAAATCAAAACTTAGGTTTTATAAACTTTCAACTCCTTAAATTTTTATTTTTTTTATTAATATAAACAATTAGTTCAGCGATAATTCCTGTCATTATGATTTGAATACCGACAATAATGAGTAAAATTCCAAAAAGCAATAAAGGCCGGCGATATAATAAAATATTAAAAAAGATTCTTTCAATAGCAAGATATAAACTAATTAAGAAACCTAAAATAAAAAAAATACCTCCAATAATACCAAAAAAATGCAAAGGTTTTTCTGAAAATTTATAAAGAAAATAAGCAGTTAAGGTGTCAAATATTCCAATAATTAATTTTCCTTTTCCAAATTTGGTTTTTCCGTATTTTCTTGGTTGATTATTAACAATTACTTCTCCCACTTTATAACCTTGATAATAAACATGTAAAGGAAAAAAGCGAAAATTATTTCCATAAAAAATAAAGTCTTTTAAAACTTTTCTTTTAAAAACTTTAAATCCGCAGTTAATATCTGAATATGGAGATTTTAAAAATTTTTTTAAAAAAAATTGTGCTAGTTTTGAATATATTTTTACTAAAAAATTATCTTGACGATTTTTTCGATAGCCATTAATAAAATCATAACTTTGATTAATTTTTTCGAGAAATTTTTTTAGATCTTTTGGATCATCTTGTAAATCAGCATCGATAAAAGCGATTAAATCTCCAGAAGAATTTTCTAGACCAGTTTTTAAACCAGCACCTTTACCAAGTTTTTTATAGTGTTTAATTAATTTTATGTTTTTTTTATTAAATATATTTTCTGAATAGTTATCATTAGAGCCATCATCAACAAAAATTAATTCATAATTTAATTTAATATTTTTTAACTCTGTTTCTAGTTGTTTTATTAAAATTGGTAAGCTTTCTTTTTCGTTATGAAAAGGAATGATAATTGACAGCATAGATTATATTATACACTGATTTAAATAATAGTAGATAGTAGTTAGAAGTTAGTGAAAAAGAAGTTAGTGATATGTGTTAGGGGTTAGAAGGTTAAAAAAATTAAAAATTAAAAATTTAAAATCTAAAATTACAATTAAAAATCAACAATTGAAAATTAAATAAAAATAATTTAACCATTTAACAATTTAACAATGTTTTTTAACTACCCACTAGTTTTATACTTTATATTTCATTCTTTTTGGATTTTGGTTTGTGTTTTTGATTTTTGATATTTGATATTTTTTAAAAAAATGATAATATATTTATATTATTGCGGGTGTAGTTTACCGGCAAAACGACTCCCTTCCAAGGAGTAGTAGGCGGTTCGATTCCGCTCACCCGCTCATTTTTTTAAAGATAAAAATAATTTTTCACTGGCTTCTAATTCTTCTTTTTTATTAATACCAATACCAACTTCTTCAAAATTTACTGGAAAGCTAATTACTTTAAAATCATTGTCGGCAAAGATTTTTACTAAACTATTTAGGTAATATTCACCAGTAATTTTTGATTTGGGAATTTTATTGATAAATTTTTTTAATAATTGATAATCAAAACAATAAAATCCTGCGTTTAGTTCTTTTATTTTTCTTTCTTCAAAAGTAGCATCTTTTTGTTCGATCGAATCGATAACTAGATTTGTTTTTTTATCCCTTATTATTCTTCCCCAGGCTAACTCATCTGGATTATCATAAAAAACACTAATTAAAGACATTGCTGCTTGATTTTTTATATGATTATTAATGAAATTTTTAATTGTATTTTTTTTGTAGAACATCATATGATCTCCATAGCCAACTAATATTAGTTTTGGTTTTAAATTCATTTTTTCAATTTCTTTTAAAGCAATTTTCACAGCATGACCTGTGCCTAATCTTTTTTTTTGATAAGTATAGATAAGATTTGAATAATTTTTTAAAATGTTTTTAACACTATCTGAAAAAGCGCCTAAAACAATTATTTGTTTTTGAGAAACTTTCTTCATTAGTTCAATTCCATAAAAAATTAATGGTTTACCAGCAAACAAATTAATCACTTTATTATTAGTTTTTGAATTCATTCTTGTTCCTTTTCCAGCGGCTAAAATAATTGAAGATATCATAAAAAGTTTATTTTTCCCATCCGTTAGGATGAGATGAATACCATTTAATTAACGAAGTAACAGAATCTTTAATAGTTCTTTTTGGTTGCCAATTAAGAATTTTTTTCGCTTTTTCAATAGAGGCTATTAATTTTGGTGCTTCTCCTTGACGAGGATTATCAGAATTTTTGATATCAAATTTTTTTCCAGTTAATTGTTGTACTTGTTTGACAATCTCTAGAACACTATTACCATTACCTGTTCCTAAATTAATTACCTCGCTTTTTCCATCATTTAATAAATAATTGATTGCTTTCATATGAGCTTCATTTAAATCTAAAACATTAATATAGTCTCTAATTGGTGAACTGTCTGGAGTATTGGTTTTTTGATAAGTTAGATAAAATGAGGTAATTCCAAGAGCTGAACGAACAGCATTTTCTGTAAGATGAGTGGAAGGATTTTTAGAATAACCAAAGACGCCATCTTCAGTGGCGCCGCTAACGTTAAAATACCGAAAAATTACATAATGAAAATTTTTTATATCACCATACCAACGAACAATTTTTTCTGCCATTAATTTTGACTCACCATAGACATTGTTCGGATTAGTTAGATGATCTTCATTAATAGGAACAGTTTTTGCTTCTCCATAAACAGCGCAAGTTGATGAAAAAACAATTTTTTTAATATTAAATTTATCCATGGTTTCAACAAGATTTAAGGTAGAATTAGGATTATTGGAAAAATATTTAAAAGGATTTTTCATTGATTCGTCAACGACACATGAGGCAGCATAATGAACAACTGCTTGAATATCGGGATTTTCTTGAAAAATTTGACTAATATCATCTTTTAGATCTAAGTTATAAAACTTAAAATTATTTTCATAACGTTTTTGAAGAATTTCAATTGGTTGTCTATAACCTGTTTGAAAATTGTCAATTCCTACAACTTGAAAATTATTTTTTAAAAACAAATCAGCAGCAATTGAACCGATATATCCTGCGCAACCTGTGATTAAAATTTTTTTCATAAATAATATTATAAAACATAAAACAATAAATCAAAAATCAAATATCAAATATCAAAAAGCAAAATTCAAAAATGCAAACCAAAATTCAAAAAGAATGAGGGATTAAACATCAAGTTTTAATCTTCATTATCAAATTTTAACCTTTAATCTTAAAATGTCAATTATTTTTTTATTGTTAAATTGTTAAATTGTTGAATTGTTTTTAACTTAAAACTCGAAACTCGTAACTAATTATATTTAATTTTTAATTGTTGATTTTTAATTGTAATTTTAAATTACAAATTTTTAATTATTTTAATTATTTTTAGATTTTAATATGTGGTTTTTAATTTTTAATTTTAAATTTTTAATTTTTAATTATTCTCAGAGCCTTGTGCCAATCCACCTGACACCCCCGGGGTGTCGCCGGGATGGCCAGAACAAGCTAAAAAACATCAAAAATTGGTATTTTTTAATAGTTTCTGATTTTAAATTTTAATTTTAGATTTTTAATTTTAAATTTTTAATTATTTTTAGGTTTTGATATGTGGTTTTGATTTTTGAATTTTGGATTTTGATATTTATTTGGTATTTTAATTACTTTATATTTTTATATTCTTTTAAAGCCATAAAAGTAGCAGTAATAAAAATAATTAAAAAACTAAAAAATACTGTTATTAAAGGACCGTAAATATTAAATTTAGGTATTGTCAAATAACAACCAATAGTCATTAATAAAAAATAAATAATATTATTTAATAAAATTTTTTTTGGTTTTTTAACTGTATATAACAAAAATAAAAATGGTATATGAAGATAGGTATAAGTAATATAGCTTAAAGCCATTAAGCGAGTAATATTTATTGTCAAAGAATATTTTTTTGTAAAAAAAATATCAAAAATCCAACTAGGTAATATTGATAATATTAAAAATAAAAATGCCGGTAAAGATAAATAAACAAAACTTTGCTTGATTAATTTTTTTAAATCATTTTTAGTTTTTACTTTTGAATAATTGGGGGATAAAACTTGAGTGATGGCGGTAATTGCTGCTATAACTGTTAATATTATTTTTTGAGCTAGTCCATAATAGCCTATTTCAGGTGATTTAGGTAAAAAAAATGATAATAAAAATAAGTCAATTCTCTGACCTAAATTAAAAAATTGAGAAGCAATAAAAAATGTAAAAGTATAATTAAAGCGGAACTCTTCTTTTTTAATTGGTGATTTTAGAACTTTTATAATCTGTGGTTTTTTTTCTAAAAATAAAAACAGAAAAAAAATTATTGGACCTAAAACTCCAAATGTAAATATTATCGAACCAACATTAATTTTATTTAAAAAAATAAGAATCAAGATAAAAAAGGTTTTAATAAAATTAGAAATATTTAAATAAAGATTAGATTGAAAAAATTTTTTAGTGGCGTTTAAGCTATTAATAATAAAATTTTGCCAAATAAAAAATAAAATAGAAAAAATTACTAGATAAAGTTCAATATTAGAGATATAAGTTTTAAAAAATATTTTATCTAAATAAGGAAAAAGACTTAAAAAAATTATTGAAAATATAATGAAAAATAAAGATTGAAAAAAAAATATGGTTTTTAAAAAAATAAACTTTTCCGATGTATTTTTTTCAGAAACAATTGGTAAGTTTGAGTAGATATTAGCAGTTGTTCCAAAATCTAAAATATTGGTTAAAACATAAACGATTCCTAAAACTACACTTAAAGTGCCGTATTCGATTGGATTCATTACTCTAACTAATAAAAAAGCAAAAAAAGCAGTAAATAAGACATTGAGATAGTTGCCTATTGTATTAATAATAATATTTTTAGAAGTGGGTTGTTTTAATAAAACAATTATACGATCTTTAAGTTTCATTATTTAATTTTATCATGAAAGAAGAAGAGTAGAACATGGAACGTTAAAATAAATTGTTAAATTGTTTAATATTTTCATTCCTGCGAAAGCAGGAATTCATTTAATATTAATATCAAATATCAAAACTCAAAATTCAAAAACATAAACCAAAATCCAAAAAAATGATACATTAAATATCAAGTTTCAAGCTTTATAATCAAACTTCAATCTTCAAACTTCAAACGATCAATTATTTTTTTTATTATTAAATTACTAAATTGTTAAATTGTTTTTAACTTAAAACTCGAAACTCGTAACTAACTATATTTAATTTTTAATTGTTGATTTTTAATTGTAATTTTAAATTACAAATTTTTAATTATTTTAATTATTTTTAGATTTTAATATGTGGTTTTGAATTTTAAGTTTTGAGATTTGAGTTTGTATTACGGTTGATTTTTCTTTTTCATTATTGTTATAATTTACTTTTAATATGAAAAAAATTGCTCTAACTACAGGAGTTTTAGGTCAAGATGGCGCTTATTTATCTAAATTATTATTAGAAAAAGGGTATAAAGTTTATGGGTTGATGCGAAGATATTCTAATCCTAATTTTTCGAATTTAGATTTTTTAGGAATCACTCATGATATTGATTATGTTGAAGGCGACATGACAGATGAAGCATCATTATTAAATTTAATCAGAACTTTAAGACCAAATGAGGTTTATAATTTAGCTGCTCAATCTTTTGTTGGTTCATCTTTTGAACAAGCAAAATTAACTACAGAAGTAAATTCATTGGGAGTTTTGTATTTATTAAATGCGATTAAATATTTTTCTCCAACAACTAGATTTTATCAAGCATCAACTTCAGAAATGTTTGGATTACAGCATACTAATGGTTATCAAGATGAAAAAACACCTTTTCATCCAAGATCTCCTTATGGAGTATCAAAAGTTTATGCTTATTGGATAACGGTTAATTATCGTGAATCATATGGGTTATTTACTTGTAATGGAATTTTGTTTAATCATGAATCGCCAATAAGAGGAATTCAGTTTGTCACTAGAAAAATTAGTGATGGAGTAGCGAGAATAAAATTAGGATTAACTAAAGAATTAAGATTAGGTAATTTAGAAGCAAAAAGAGATTGGGGATTTGCTGGAGATTATGTTGAGGCAATGTATTTAATGCTTCAGCAAGAAAAACCTGATGATTATGTAATAGGAACTGGTGAGAGTCATAGCGTTAGAGAGTTTGTTGAAGAAGCATTTAAAGTAGCAGGCATAAAAGATTGGCAAAAATACGTAGTTATTGATCCACAATTTAAAAGACCAGCTGAAGTGCCAGTTCTTAAAGCTAAAGCTGATAAAGCAAGAAAAGTTTTAAATTGGCAACCAAAAATTAGTTTTAAAGAGTTGATTAAGATGATGGTTGAGGCTGATTTAAAAAGATTAAAATCTTCAATTAAATAAATTTAATAATTTTTGTTGAGTATTGAAACGCTTTTTTGTGTCTTAAAATTATTTCTTTTGGAAGATTAATTTTTTCAGCAACTTTTCTTGAAAGATATTTTTCATAAATCTCATTATTGATTTTATTGATTTTATATTCTGAAGGAATTTCTAAACAAAACTTTACAAAGAAGTTTTCTAAATAAGGATTAAAAAGTTTTATATTATTTTCTTTAGCAATAGAATTATCTCTTTTTATGTCGATATCTAGTAATTTTAAATCTTTTTTAATTTCATCATTTAATTTTTCTAATGGAGTATTTTTGTACTTATGATAACCAGCTAAAAGAATATCAGGACCTTGACCAGTAAAAACACAACTTATTCCCTGCTCTTTTATTTTTTCAAATAAAAAATAAAAACCAGTGGCAAGGGATAAATTTATTGAGTTAATTTCAAGAAAATTTTTATTTAGAATTTTTAAGATTTTATCTTTAATATTGGTAATTAATTTATCATTAAAATTGATAAAATTAATAGGTAGATTAAAATGTTGAGAAATTTTTTGAGCGTAAAAAAAATCATCGTTATTTTCTTTAGCTAATGTGAAAAAAATAATTTTTTTATTGTTAAAATGTTTATTTAAAAAATAAGCAATAATTGAAGAGTCAATTCCGCCGGATAATATTAATGCGATTTGTTTATCATTAATTTCTTTTTTATAAACATTAAAAATGTTATCTAGAATATTGATATAATTGTCAATAAATTTATTTAACATAATAGACTAAATTATATTTAAAAAAAATTTTTATGGCAATTAAATATGAGATTATTTAAATTTACAAAAAGAGAAATCGATTTTTTAAAAGAGATTTTTTCATATTTAAAAAAACAAAATTTAAAAAATAAAGACGATGTTATCAATAAAATTAGAGAATTTCTTAAATACAAAAAATACTCTCCTTTTTTTCCTCAAATATGGATGATTAATTATATTTACTATAAATTTTTTGATAATAAAAAAATCGATTTTTTAAAATTAACAAAAGTTGTATCTGTTAGATCTTTATCAGGAATTATTCCTGTTTCAGTTTTTACTAAACCTAAAAATTCTTGTCCTTATCAATGTGTCTACTGTCCCTTAGTTGAAAATGCGCCAAAAAGCTATTTTCCTGACGAGGCAGCGGTTAAGCGAGCTTTAAGATCTCAATATCATCCATTCTGGCAAACTTTGGAAAGATTATTGCAACTTTTTTTATCCGGCCATAAAACCGATAAAATTGATTTAATTATTCAAGGTGGAACATTTTCATTTTATCCAAAAAGTTATCGAACATATTTTTTAAAATCAATTTTTCAAGCAGCTAATATTAAATTAATTGATTATATTAAAAATGAAAAAATTATTTTTAAAAAGACTGATTTATTAAAAGAACAAAAAATCAATGAAAAAGCTTTAAATCGAATTATTGGGATAACTATAGAGACAAGACCGGATTATATTAATGAAAAAGAAGTTTTATATTTAAGAAAAATAGGAGTGACTCGGGTTGAGTTAGGAGTACAGACAATTGATGATCAAATATTAAAATTAGTAAAACGCGGACATGGTGTTAATTCAGTTGTTAAAGCAACAAATCTCTTAAAAGAGGCGGGATTTAAAATTACTTATCATTTAATGCCAGGATTACCAGGATCAACATTCAATAAAGATTTACAGATGTTAAAAGAAGTTTTTCAAAATGAAAGTTTTAAACCAGACAACATTAAATTTTATCCAACTCAGTTAGCAAAAAATACTCAATTAGTTGATTGGTATTTAAAGAAAAAATTTAAACCAATAGATGAAGAATATCTATATCAACTAACAAAAATTTTTAAAAAAGAGATTGTTCCGCCTTGGTTAAGAATTAATCGTTTAGTTCGTGATCTAACAAGAAATGATTTATATATTGAAACATTTCCTTCTAACTATCGTCAAGTAATTCAAGAAAGATTAAAAAAAGAAAAAGTTAGTTGTCAATGTATTCGCTGTCGAGAAATTAAAAATAATCAGGTTTTTGGAAAAACCAAAATTAATATTATTCGTTATTATGCTTCATCGGGGATTGAGTATTTTATTGAAGAAGTTGATGAAAAGTACCAATTATTAGGATTTTTAAGATTGCGAATTCCAGAGTTTTTTTTAAATAAAGAAAAGTTTTTTATTGATGAATTAAATGAAACAGTTTTAATAAGAGAGCTTCATGTTTATGGTGAAGCAACAGCAATTAGTAATCTAGGACCAGTTCAACACCGTGGAATCGGTAAAAGATTAATTAATCAGGCAATTAAAATTGCTAAAAAATATCAAGCGAAAAAGATTGCAGTTATTTCTGGAGTTGGTGTCCGCGATTATTATCGAAAATTAGGATTTTCTTTAACAAAAAAAGGTTTTTATATGATTAAAGATATTTAAAATTTTTACTTTTTTCATCTTTTAACCAATTCTCTAATAAAATACCATTTTTATCTTTATCTGACATAATGGCATTAGATAATTGTGATTGTAAAGTTAATTTTAAATTTTCATCAACCAAAGACCAATCAATAGTTTTTGATAAAGGACTAATTCCTGCTTCACATTGTGGATTCCAGCTGCTATCACAATAATACTCAATTATTGAATTTTCTAAAAAGTAAACTCCATGAGCAAAACCGACTGGAATTAAAATTGCTTCAAAAAAATTTTCATCTTGATTTGAGTTAATTTGATAAGCAATAATTTTTCCAAAAGTTGGTGAGCCAATTCGAATATCAATACCCATATCAATGATTGATCCTTTAATAACTCGGACGAATTTTGCCATATAAGGATTCCATTGAAAATGAAAGCCGCGAAAAACCCCTTTTTTTGAATAACTTTCATTAATTTGAATGATTTTAAAATTTGGAATTTCTTTTTCTAAATCTGTTTGGCGAAAAGTTTCGGTAAAATATCCTCTATCGTCATTAAATCTTTGAATTTTAAAGATTTTAATTTCAGGGATAGATAGTTGTTTAATATTTAAAATTTTCATTAGTTATTTTTTTGTAATAAAATACATAATTAAACCGGTAACAGTCATAACAAAAAAACTAAAACCAAATAAGGGTGACATTAAATTATGAAGAAATCTAAAGTATAGAGGATCAATAAAAGAAAAAAATTTTTCAAGAAATTGGTATTTCATTATCATACCGGTAAAAGCCATTAAAATACCTGATATTGCTGTAATAATTGAAAAATAACGATGCCAAAGACGACTATATTTATATAAAATTGGTTTATTTATTTTCATCTAGATCTCCAAGATAAAAATTTTCTAATAAATTTTTTGCTTTTTGAGAATGAGGTTGGTTTTTAAATCCTTTTGTTTGAAAAGCGTTTGTTGCATCTTGACCACAGTAATTTTCAATTGCAATTCTTCCTCCAGGATGATTATTAAAATCAGTTACATTATAAACTTTATTGTCAATAATAAGCCAGCAATCATTAGGTTGATTATGTTTTTTTACTTCTTCAAGAGAGATTGTTTTTTTTGGACTTAGATTATCTTTAGTCTTTTTTTCTTTTTGATTTATTTGATTATTTTTTAGTTGATTATTGTTGTTATTTAATTTATTAAAGTTATTTAAAGAATAAACTATTATAGAAAAAACTAATATTAAACCTATAAGAGAAAATATTGCTTCTTTTTTCATGATTAAATTATATTATAAAAAAATAAAAAATATCAAATATAATATTAATTATTCTTTACGTGTTACTCGTTGCTTGTTAATCGTTGCTTGTTACGTGTTAGAAACTATTCAAGAACAATTTAATAATTCAACAATTTAACAATTAAACAATTTAGCAATTTAAAAAAGTTGAAATTTTTCAATGTTGGAAGGTTATAAGGTTGGAAAGGTTAGAAAGTTTATAAAGATAAAAAGAGTTGGAGAGTAAATAAAGAGTTTTTAAAGTTTACAAAAGTAATTAAAAATCTTCAATTTTGTTTATTTTTAGATTTTTTAGTCATCCTCATGATACCTCGGAGGTGTCAGACAGGTTGGCATGAAGAGCTTAAAATTAATAAAAAATTAAAATTAATAAAAAATGTAAATATTTATTTGAATTTTATAGTTTTAGGGTTTTAAGTTAGAGTTTTGAGTTTTGAGATTTGAATTTTGAGTTTATTTAACATTCCACGCCTACCCTAAAGTCTATATAATTGTACTTTAGGGTTCTACGTTATACGTTTAATGTTTCATGTTTTATATTTAATTTTTATGTTTATTCTTTTTGGATTTTAGTATATATTTGATTTTTGAATTTTGATTTTTGATATTTTATAATTATTCAATGTTTCCTTTAAAAGATTCAAAAAAAACTAATATTATTCCTTTTATTAATTATGGTTTGATTTTTTTTACTATATTTATTTTTTTTCTTCAATTAATTTCAGGAGATTTTGAGGATTTTGTTTTTCGTTATGGTTTTATTCCTAATAAGTTTAATTTTTTTAATTTAGAGAGCTATAAAAATGTTATATTCTCAATTTTTTTACATGGCGGATTTTTTCATATTTTATCTAACATGTGGTTTTTACATATTTTTGGTGATAATGTTGAAGAAAAATTAGGTCATTTTAAATATTTAATATTTTATATTTTAGGAGGAGTTTTCGCGGTTTTTTCTCAATATATATTTAATCCAAATTCTATAATTCCTATGATTGGCGCATCAGGTGCAGTTTCAGCTGTCGCTGGAGTTTATTTTGCTTTTTTTAAAAAATCAAAAATTGAATCTTTAGTTTTTAGTTTTGGTTTTGTTACTAAAGTTAATTTTCCAGCTTGGTTTTTTCTTGGTTATTGGTTTTTAATTCAAGTTTTTTCTGGTGCAGGTTCTCTTTTAACTTTTAATCAAAATCAAGGAGGTGTGGCTTGGTTCGCTCATATAGGCGGATTTTTGTTTGGTTATTTACTCTTCAAGAAATAAGAATTTTTCCATCTCTGGTTTATAATATTTGGTTTGTATTTTTAATTTATTAAACTTATTAATAATTTTTTGTAATTTTATAGAATCTAAATTTAAATAGTTAGATCCATAAAAAAAAGTATAAATATCTTCAGGATAACATAAAGAAGTATATTGGATTATTTTATAAAATTTAAAAAAATTTTTTAAATCTTTTCTTACTTTTTTACCATATTGATAATAAATTCCTCCAGATTGAAAAACTATTATTCCATTATCTTTTATATTTTTTGATAAAAGATTATAAAAAATTTTATTCCAACAAGTTTTTGCTACTGGAGTAGGATCTGTCAAATCATTAAAAATGATATCAAAATTAATTTGATTGTTTTTTAAAAATTCAAATGCATCAATATTTAATATATTAACTTTATTATTGAATAAAGAATTATTATTAAATTTTGAAAAGTATTTTTTTGATAATTCTACTATTTTTTTATCTATATCAACTAGATAAATTTTTTCTACTTCATATTTTAATATTTCTCTTAAAGCAAAACCATCTCCTCCACCTATAATTAAAATTTTTTTTGGATTGTCATGATATAACATTGTTGGATGAACCATTAATTCATGATAAATATGTTCAAAATTAGTGCTTAATTGAATTATGTTATCTAATGCTAAAAATCGACCGTAAAATTTATTATCAAAAATTTCAATTTTTTGGTATTTACTTTTACCTTTATATAGTAATTTATTAACTAAAAAAGAGTATTTAAAATATTTATTTTCTAATACAGAGGAGTTTTCAAAATACCAAAGTTGATTTTTAATTTTTTTTATCATCTTATTTTTCCACGATAAATTTTTTTTATTTGTTTTTTTTCTGGTTGAAAATATTTTTCTATAATTTCTATAGATTTTTCAGGGAAAATGTTATTACCACAAGAGAAAATATCAAAGGCAATATAATTATTTTCAGGCCAAGAATGCATTGAGATATGACTTTCTGCAAGTATTAGCACTGCAGTTAAACCGTGTGGTTCGAATTTATGGTAATTATATTTCAAAGGAGTATTATTACTTGCTTTTGCTGCTTCTAAAAAAATTTTTTCTACTAATTTTGGATTTTCAATATTATTCTTACAATTCCAAAATTCAGCAATTATATGAATACCTAAATAATTTTTTTCCATTATAATAATAATTAAATTTTTTAAATTATTTATTAATTATATTAAAAAAAATAAAAAGAGAAATAATATTTTATCATAATTATTTATTTATAAAATGAGAAAAAAAGAGATTGATGATTTAAGGGGTTTGGCAATGTTTGGAATGATGATTATTCATGCTTGCGCTTATTTTTTAAAAGATAAATTAGTTTTTAAAAATTTGGGATTTTTTTCAGTGGGCAGTTCCAGTTTTTATTTTTTGTTCATTTTATTTAATTTTTACTACTAAAAAAATTATTTTAATTAAAAGATTAAAAAGATTATATCTTCCCTATTTTTATTTTTTGATAATTTATTTTTTTTTGTTATATTTTTTCGAAAAAAATAAATTTAATATTGAGTATTTTTTAACAAATATTTTTTTATATGGCGGAATTGATTTTAATTGGTTAGTATTACTTTTTATTTATTTAAGTTTTTTAACGCCAGTTTTTTTTTGGATGGAAAAAAGAAAGGTTATTTTTTATTTAGTTTTTTTATTAAGTTTTCTATCTTCAATTTTTTTTATATTTTATAATCCAATAAATTTTCGATTAATTATGTGGTTACCTTGGATGGTTTTAATTTATTTTAGTTATTTTTTTGTTAAAAATGAAAATAAAAGATTTTTCATATTTACAAGTTTAGGATCTTTATTAATTTTTGTTTTAAGTTATTTTTTAGAAATTAAAACAGGACATGTTTTAAGTCAATTTGCTAATAAATATCCGCCAACAATTTATCATTTATCTTATGGGGTTTTTTGGATAATTATTTTATTTTTTTTATCAAAAAAAGGAATTTTTAGATTTTTTTATTTTGATAAACTACTAAATTTTTTAAGTGTTAACTCTTATTCTTTATATTTTATTCATGCGTTAATAGTTCATTTTTTAGTTTGGACAAAATTGGTATGGAGTTTAGGAGTGGTTTGGTTTTTTGTGATAATTTTTGGAGGGAGTGTTTTGGTACAAATGATAATGAAAAAATTAAAATTAATTAGTAGCTAGTAGTTAGGAGTTAGGAGGGAAAGAAATTTAAAATTTAAAATTAAAAATCTAAAATTACAATTAAAAATCAACAATTAACCCATGAACCAGTTCCACCTATGGCGGAACTATTCAGGGTTACCTTGTATCGAATGATACATCGGTAAAAATTAAATCAAATTAGTTACACGTTAAGCGTTACATGTTGCGCGTTGCTTGTTATTTTTTATCATTCTGAGGCATCGTTAGGCACCGAAGAATCCTAAACGAGATCCTTCGCTAACGCTCAGGATGACAGATATTAAAGTTAGGTGTTAGGTGTTAGCGGTTAGGAAGGAATGTTTAAAGTTAAGGGTTACGAGTTAAAAATAATTAAAATTTAAAAAATAAGAGATTAATTTTTAAAATCCTAGTTGACTAGTCAACTAGACTTTATAAAAACAATTTAGCAATTTAACAATTTCACCAAAGTTTTATATTTTATTTTTCATTTCTTCTATCACTTCCAAAAACTTTTCTGCTGAGTTTTTCCAGGAGAATTTTTTTTGAATAGTTTCTGAATTAATTTTTGGTGGATTATTTAATAGTTTAATCATTTTTTTCAACACCTCTTCCCTATCGTCAACATCAACCAAAAAATCTTTTGGCAGCGTTTCTTTCATGCTGGAATTATCACCGGCTAAAACTGGTGTGCCGCAGGCAAGCGACTCTAAAGGCGGCAGACCAAAACCTTCATATGAAGATAGATATAAAGTAAGTTTTGCTCCGTTATAAAAATATGGCAGGTCTTGATCCTCAACATATCCTAAAAATTTAACTTTTTCTTCAAGATTTAAGTCTTTAACCAGTTGAAAAACTTTTTCATTTTTCCAGCCGGCTTTGCCAATAATAAAAAAATACCAATCGCGATACTCATTTAACCTGTCAAGTTTTTTTGTTAACCTGACAGGTTCTGACTTGGGTGGATTGGTTATTAGTTGGTAAAAAACTTTAATTGCGGTTTCTAAATTTTTTCTTGGCTCAATGGCGCCAACGTAGAGTAAGTAGTTAGTAGTTAGTAGTTTGTAGTTAGTAGTTTTTAGATATTTATTAATAATTTTTTCTGTTATTTTTTTATCGCTGATTTTTTTAAAATGGTCGCTGATTCCCGGATAAATGAAATGGACTTTTTTTTCATCAATTTGCGGATAGAATTTTAAAAGATCATTTTTTGTTGAAAAAGAGTCAACAATAATTTCATCGCCGTATTTAATGGTTTTTTCCAGTTTTTTGGTATGAGCCTGAATGACTTTTTCTGTATGGTACTCTGGATAAATCTTCCAAGTTAAGTCATGTATGGTAGTAATTGTTTTTGTTTTTGATGGAGAACGTAAGTAATCATTAGCATAAAAAATATCAGTTTTTCCAATAAACCAATCAATAGGTATTAAATTATTTTTTTGCCATAAAAATTCCAAAACTTTAAAAGGCAATCGGTAATAAAAAATTTTTCCATCAAGAGTTTCAAATTCTTTTAAAAAGAAATAATTAGATTTATTTTTTAATGAAGCAAAAAAAAGTTTGTATTGATTTTTTTTGTCAATTAAGAGAAGATTTTTAACAAGTTGATAAGTGTAATTGGCAACGCCTGTTCCCCAAAATAAAAGGGGTGTGATATCAATCCCTATAGTCATAGATAAATTATACTTTATTAGTTGGAAAGTTAGAAAGTTTATAAAGTTAAAAGAGATGAAAAAAGATAAAAGGGTTAAAAGAGTTAGAAAGGCTGCCATGAACTGATCTTTGATCTAGTTCAGGGTTTATAAAGTTTGTAAAGTTTAGAGAGTTAAAAGAGTTGAGAGGGTTTAAAGAGTTGAGAAAGTTAAAAAAGTTAGAAAGTTTATAATGTTTATATTTTCTAAAGCCATAAAGCGATACCTATACAACCTCGTAGGTTATAGAAATTTAAAGGATTCTCTTACGTATATCTACTTAGTTTTTAATTTCTCAAGTTGGAGATTCAAATGAAATAATACTTCATCAATTAATTTTTGTTTTATCCAGTTTTTTTGTTTTTCATCAATTAACTCACCAATTCCTTGAAGGAGTTGTGATGATTTTATTAAAGCAATTTTTTCTTTAGCTTTTACTAAAGCGATTTGTAAGTCATAACTGGTCTGTTTTTTTAAAAAATCTTCGTCAAATGAAAATTCATTTTTTAATATAAACCAAAGATCAAAAAGATCGCGACTGGCAAATTTTTTTCTGGTTAAAAAAGCGTTTAATTTACCGCTAGATAAACCTTGTTTATTAACAACTAATATCGGGATTCCTAAATAGTTTTTGACTTCGTATTGAGGATGAATTGCTCGTTTTGAAACCTCGACTTTTATTTTTTTTTGAGTTTTTTCATATGTGAGAAGAAAAAATAGAGTATATCTTTTTTCGGTTGCTTCTAATTTACCAAAATTATTAAGAATTTTTTTTAATTTTTCAAAAACGATATTTTTTTTATCTTCGTTAATTAAATTAAAGTCTAAATCAACAGAAATTCTGGGAAGATTATAAAATAAATATAAAGCGGTGCCACCCTTAAAACCAAGATTAGTAGATAAATCAGAGTCGCTATAAATTTTTTTTAAAATCTTTACCAGTATGGTAAGATGTTTTTCTTTGTCAATCATAAATTGGTATTTTTAAAAATTTGATAATATTCATTAATTCGTTTTTCTAAAGTTTTGTTTTTATAGATATTTAAAAGTTTGAAAATTTTTTCCCAGTCTAAAGAATTTAGATTATCAAAATGATAATCCTTAAACAAAAACACGGCATCTAAAAAAGCTCTTTCTTTAGAAGCAATAAAATAATTGTTTTCATTTACTATATCTTGATGATTGATTAATATTTCATTTTTGATTTTTCGATAGCTTATTGAGTGATTATCAACAGTTATATCTCTTGAAAGATATGAGACAACAGTAATTTTATTTTGCTTTTGAAAGATAATCCCCTCTTTTTCAAGGACAGTTTCTAAACTAATGTATGATGGCGTATAAATTTTGTTGGCTAATTCAAAAACTAAATAATCTTTTTTTGCATAAATTCCCCTTCTTAATCTTAGAAGTTTTTCTTTTTTGACAGCATATCGTAATTTATCTTTAAGTGATTGTTTGTTTAGTTTTGGGTAAAAAAGAGAGATTTCTTGAAATGTAAAAACGGTTTGATTTTTTTGATATAAACCAAAAATAATGTCTTTCATATAAATGTGAACTGTTAGTGGAATTTTTTTCCACTTCCAGTTTTAATTTTAAACAAAAAGTTATTTAATTGTCAAGATGAAAATATTGATAAGTTTATAAAGTTTATAAAGTTTGTAAGGTTGAAATGTTGGAAAGTTGCGCGATATGGGTTAAAACAAATTAAAAATTAAAAGTTAAAAGTCTAAAATTACAATTAAAAATTTAAAAACTATTAAAAAATCTTTAATTTTTATTGATTTTTAGCTTGTCCTGGCCATCCGTTAGGCAACCTGCCAGGTTCCTTATGGATTGGCACAAGGCTCTGAGAATAATTAAAAAT
>FWPV01002676.1_pt1 | contig 36178 bp, 32 predicted proteins | sample 2228371 | NCBI WGS metagenome assembly FWPV01 (sample SAMEA103939776, study PRJEB20133) | metagenome | reverse complement strand
CCTGTCTGGTAGGTAGTACCATTTATAGTTTCGCCTGTGGTTGAATTTTTACGTTCTGGTTGTATAAACGTTGGATTTCCGGTAACAACGATAGGTTTATACAAGGTGCTGACAGTCTGAATGCTAAGCATAGCTCCGGTGTATGGACTTACTCGTCCTTTCAGTCCGTGGTATTCAATACCAATGCCTGCTCCACCACACATAGCAGTTGTTTGACCATCAGCTCCATAATATCCTTCGGGAATATTTGCAGGAAATTTTTGTGTGGCATAAGTCGCTATAGCAACAAATCGTGCAGCAAGTTTATCGGCGACATAATACCTTATTCCAATACCACCATTGTATGCACCGGCGGATAAAAATGAAAGCCCGTTAAATTGAAAGAGTAAAGCAGTACTACCTGCGCTCAGATCAGGACTAATAGTTTGTGCAGTCGTTAGACTGCTAAGAAAGATAATTAAAAGTATTGTTATAAAAGAATGTTTCATAGTAGACGTTATTTTTGAACTTCAATTATATTGTTATGGGTTTATTGCTGTAATCAATAGTCGATTAATATTTCGAATGAACTCTTACTTTGTATCTAATATAAGCGGTAATCCATCTTTTCCAGCACCGATAACAATGACTTTTGTGTTTGGAGAATTTGCAAGTTTTTCTGTTGCTTCAATGCCTTTCCAGCGTAGTAGTTGTTCGCTAATTCCTTTTGAAACGATATTCTGGAAATCAGAAATGCCCTGAGCTTCGATGCGTTTTCTGTCAGCTTCCTGTCGTTCCTTAGCAAGGACAAATTGCATGCGCTGACTTTCTTGCTCAGCTCGTAACTTTTCTTCGATTGCTGCTGTTAGGCCGGCCGGTAAAGTAATTTTTCTAAGAGGTGTCGATTCAATAACAATACCTCTCTGACCAACAATTTTCTGAAGTTCAGACATAATAATCTGCGCAAGCATTTCTCGCTCAGAAGTATAGAGTGCTCTTGCTTCATAGCCTGCAGTAACGCCTCTGGAAACAGAGCGAAATTGAGGTTCAAGGATAACACCAATATAATTTTCGCCAACGGTTTTGTAAACCTGTGATGCTTTTTCGGGATCGAGATGGAAAAGAACGCTTACTTCAAGTTGCACGGTTAATCCTTCTTTCGAAGGTACATCCATTATTTCCTTAATCTCCTGAGTCTTGATCGAAAATTTTATAACTCTTGCAAGAGGATTTATAAAATTTATACCCGACTTTAGAGTATTATCGGATACAACTCCGAAGAAATCGACAACGCCAACATGACCTGCTGGTATTACAGTGAAACATTGAGATAGTGCAATGAGGAATAAAAGAATGGTTGCAATGCCGGTAAAAGTAGCTGTTTGCCGAAAGAGTGGATTACGTTCACTTATCATCTTTTTACGAGCGTTTATCCATAACAGTAATGTAATTATTCCGGTAAGAAATGTAAGTATGAATAACATAGTGCCTCCTTTCTATAAGTGAAAGTGTTTTATTTACTCCAATCAAAGATAAAAGAATTTCTATAGTACTTCATTAAAAATTGTGTGATAAATGTGGACAAAGTACAGGTTGTTTGTGTTGTGGATGCTTGTGCCAGAGTGTTTCACAATAACGTGGATGATCTGAAGTACGAAGAGATGTAAGAACAAGATCTGCAAGGCACTCTATAAATGAGGGATGGGAATTTATCGCCGGCACAAGTTCAAACGTTTCGCATCCTTTCTTCATAGCATGCTGATGCACTTCGATATTTATTTCGTACAATGTTTCGATATGTTCAGATACGAATGCTATTGGCACTACTATAAGATGCCGATGATTTGCTGCAACGAGTGTATCCACAGTTTCGATAAGAGACGGTTGTAACCAGCGGAGCGGTCCGACTTTGCTTTGATAACAAAGAGTGTAGGGAATATTCCACTTGCCACGTTCAACAACAGCTTGCACTGTTGCTTCGACCTGAAGTTGATACGGATCTCCGCGCTTTATAAAACTGACAGGTACACCGTGTGCACTGAATATAAGGTGTAGATCACTATATGGTCGACGAATTTTATCGAGTGTTGTCTGTATCCGGTCAACAAATGCATCAATTAATAAAGGGTGTTGCGGGTAACAACATATACGTTGAATATGAGCCTGAAAGGCATTTTTTCTTGCCTGTCGGTTCCACTCGTTGAAAGAAGAAAAGGTAGTTGCTCTCGAAAACTGTGGATAGAGAGGTAACAACACAACATGTTCGTAGCTTTCTTTTTTGAGATGTAGAATTACATCTTCGGTAGTTGGATGCCAGTAGCGCATTGCTGTGAAAACACGAATATCATAACCAAATTCGGAGAAAGCTTGTTCTAATGAAAAAGCCTGTTGATCCGTAAGCTCGTTAATAGGTGATTTGCCACCGATGAGTTTATAACTTTGTTGTACACGTGGAGCGCGGCGAGATGCTATAAAACGTGCCAGAGCCTTTTGATACAAACGACCGGCAGGTAATTCGAATATATCGGGATCTGAAAAAAGATTAAAGAGAAATGGCTCTACAGAATCCAGTGATGTCGGTCCGCCCAGCTGAAGAAGTACAACAGCAACTTTACCCTGAATTTCATTTTTCGTTATATGTGCGTTTGCCATTGCTTTAACGATGGAATTGTTCACTTTCTTCTTTTACATACTCTATCAACGCCTGTACATGTTCAACAGGTACATCCGGCAATATTCCGTGGCCTAAGTTAAATATATGGCCGCTTCCGTAGCCGTACGCTGATAGAATTTTCTGAACATATTTTTTTATTGTTTTCGGCGGAGCGTAGAGTACAGACGGGTCGAGGTTTCCCTGCAGTGCAACGATATGGCCGATTTTTCGGCGTGCCTTTCCGATGTCGGTAGACCAGTCTAACCCAACAACGGTACAACCAGTTGAAGCAATATCTTCAAGAGAATGCCCGCAATCCTTACAGAAGACAATAATAGGTACATTATATTTTCGGAGCGATTGAACAATTTGTTGTAGAGGAGCAAGAGAAAATTCTCGGAACTCGTCAGGAGGTAGAAGTCCGCCCCACGTATCAAACAACTGAACAGCATCGGCGCCCGAGAGGATTTGTTGTGCCAGATAATCGGTTACAACGGCGGTAAGTACTGAGAGAAGTTTTTTCATGGACAACGGATCGGAATACAGCAATTGTTTCGGATGACTAAAGGTTTTTGAATTCTTCCCTTCAATCATATATACCGCAAGAGTCCATGGAGCGCCGCTGAAACCAATGAGTGGAATGTGTGATGGAAGACGTTGTTTAAGTAAGGCAATTGTTTTAAAAACGAAATCCAGTGATTCCAATGATTCAGGTGGTGTAAGCTTTTGAATGTTGTCAATTGTGCGTATAGGATTTTCGAATTGCGGACCTCCTTTGTTTTCATCAATATGGAGTTTTAAGCCGAGCGTTTCGGGCACAAAAAGGATATCTGAAAAAAGAATGCATGCATCTACAGAAAGTCGTTCGACCGGTTGAAGAGAAACGGTTGCAGCAAGCTCAGGTGTTTTACAGAGTGTCAGGAAACTATACTCTGATCGCAAGGCACGATATTCAGGTAAATAACGACCAGCCTGTCTCATTATCCATACCGGCGTACGATCGACAGGCTGTTTATAACATGCTTTGATAAATAATGATTGAGTTGTAGTATTAACCATGGTGATGTTGAAAATACAGTTCTATCATTGAACATAAATTTTCGGATGTCGCTTGTTCGGCTACTATTGTTGGATTTAGCCCTGATTTAATAACAGCATCAGCGGTAGTACGGCCAATTACTGCAATTGTGGTTTTGCTAAGAGCATCAACACCAAAAAGTTCCACACAGTTGAAAACCGCCGAAGGACTAAAGAAGGTTACAATGTCTATTTCGCATCGTTTAAGCTTTTGTACAAGAGATGTTGTGTCAACATCTTTCGGTAGTAAAGTGTGGTACACTGTTACTTCGTCTACAGGTACCTGGAGCGAGCGTAAAAAATGTGGTAATTCATCGCGAGCAATAGAACCTTTAGGATAAAGAAATTTTCGTCCGCTAAGATTTTGAGTGCTGAGCAGTTTGACAACTTCCTGAGCAGATGAAGATACCGGTGTGTGAGAGACTTTAAAGCCAAGTGATTCAAGAGTTAATCGTGTTTTTTCACCGACTGTTATGAGCGATCGGGTTGAAAGTGTACTGAGCGCCTGTGGCCGTACATGACGAGCTCGTTCAATAAGTTTTTTTACAGCATATTGACTGGTAAAACATACATCGGTGTACTCTGCAAGTTTCCAGATAGCATTGTCAACTTCCTGCCACGTTGGTGGATCATGAATTTCGATGGAAGGAAAGCACAATACTTCTGCTCCCCGTTGTTCGAACATCGGTCGTGTATCGGCATTGTGCTCTGCTGAACGTGTCAGGAGTATTCTTTTCCCCTGTAATGTCTGTTCTGTTTGTTGGTTCATAGTTCCTCCTCGAATGTAAAGTGTAGACGAAGGTCTTTTAAAAGTTCTTTACCACCATGTGAAAGCAATTCGTTTGCAACAGTCTTTCCGAGTTCTAATGGTTGGTTTAGATTTCCACTTAATGTCGAACGAATATGCTTTTTCCCATCAGTACTTATGAGTGCTCCGGTAAGAAGTAACGTATTATTTTCTATCCATGCAAATGCTCCAAGAGGCACCTGACAACCTGCATCAAGAGCCTCCATTAATGCTCGTTCTGCAAGCACAGCGGTAGCTGTTGGTTGATGATGGATAGTGTGCACAATATTGATAATGTCAGAATCTTCAGCTCGTACTTCTATTGCTATAGCACCTTGGCCGGCTGCAGGAAGAATTATGTCGAATCCAAGAGTTTCGCTTATACGATGCTCTAATCCAAGTCGGACAATACCTGCTTTTGCTAAGATCAATCCATCCCAATCGGAAGCGTCTAATTTTTGAAGCCGTGTTGGCACGTTGCCTCTGATATCAACTATTTTCAGGTCAGGGCGTATTGCAAGAAGGTGAGCTTTGCGACGAATACTGCCGGTTGCAATTGTGGCATTATGCGGAAGTGATGTAAATAAATGGTGTTTTTCTGGATGTGAACAAAATGCATCGCGCGGATCTTCGCGTTGAGTAATTGCACCGATGATTAAACCTTGTGGCAATTGACTGGGGAGATCTTTTAAACTATGTACAGCAATATCAATTGTCTGTTCAAATAAGGCTTCTTCAATCTCTTTCGTGAAAATTCCTTTTGAACCGATTTGTGGTAGTGGTATGTCGGTTTGTTTATCACCTGTAGTTTTGATAGTTACAATTTCAGTATGAAGTGAAGGATTTTTTTGTATTAATTGTTGTTGAACAAACTGAGCCTGCCACAGTGCTAGCGCACTACCACGAGTTCCTATTCGCAATACCTTATTCATTCGTTCCATGATCGTTTTTGTGAGTCAGGTTAAAAAGAGAATGCAAAGCAGATATTTTCTGAATTTTTGTAGAAAGAGATTCTTTATCGGAAGATTTTAAGTTATTGATCGGTGTGTGGAGTATTTTATTCACAATTCGTTTTGTTATCATTTCCACAAGCTCTCTTTCTTTTTCATCGAATCGATGAAGATAACGTCTGACCTCTTCTTTTCGTATTTGTTCCATAAAACGTGAGAGCGCTGCTATTGTCGGATGCACATCGAGTGAAGAGAACCATGCTGCGAGATTTTTGAGCTCTTCTTCAATTATTTCTTCAATCTTCGGAATCTCTTTTGAACGGTGCTGAATGTTTTGTTCAACAATATATTGCAAGGAATCAATATTATATAAAAATACATTTTCAATTTCGTTAACCCTCGGGTCGATATTGCGTGGTACACCAATATCAAATAGTAAGAGGGTTTTTTGAAGCTGTAGTGTTGAAAAATCCTCTGGCGTAAGGATATATTCCGATGTTTCAATTGCTGTCAGGACTATATCAAATAAGGGGAGAGAAGATTTCCATTGCTCAAAAGGAACAATTGATGCTCCTACACGCTGTGCTATTGTTTCTGCTTTTGTATAGGTTCTGTTTGTTATAGAGAGTGATCGGATATTTTTTTCTTTTAAATGAACCGCAGCTAATTCTGCCATTTCACCGGCACCGACGATAAGAGCTGAATGGTGTGTAAAAGTTGTAAAAATTTTTTCGGCAACTTCAATCATTGCAGTACTAACAGAAACGGCTCCTGTACCAATAGTTGTTTCAGTACGCACCCGTTTGCCTGCACGAAATGCTAATTCAAATATCCGATGTAGAAATGGACCGAGAGTACCTTCTTCCTGAGCAATTGAGTATCCCTGCTTAACTTGCATGAGTATTTGAACATCACCTGGTATCATTGAATCGATACTTGCAGTTACTCTGAATAAGTGTCGTACTGCATCTCCGCCTCGGAGAGTAAACAGATCGTTCTCCGAAATTGTGTTTTCACATTGTTTTTGCCTCATCAGAAAAATTTTTAATTCTGACGGGGTAGTGGTTTGACTTACAACGTACAGTTCTGTTCTGTTACACGTTGAAAAAAGCACTGCTTCACTAGTGTCTAACTCTTTGGCTTTTCTGAGTGTATTACGTACTTCGTTTTCTGAAAACCAAAGCAGTTCACGCACATCGAGCGGTGCTGTATGATGCGAAATACCAACGCAGATTAGATTTACATCAGAAGAAAGCATGAAACTCCGTTAGTGTCGAATTAATCAACACCATCATAATCAAAGTTAAACAACACACAAAGATAATTAGTTTCATAAAAACTGTTTGCTGAAGTGACTTGCTTTTGTAGAGCAACAACAGAACTGCATAAAAAATCCACAAAAGGAGAGTTGAAATAATTTTTGCATCCCCAAAAAAACTGCTTCCCAAATCTGTTATAAGCCAAAAAGAACCAACGGAAATAGTAATGGAAGAAAAGACGAATGTAGAAGTAAGAGCTACGAATGTCATGTTCTCAAGTAATTCAAGAGGGGGAAGCTTTCTGAAAAAAACAGTGAAACGTTTTTGTTTCATTTCTCTATACATCAGAAGATAAAGGAAACCGTATAAGCCGGCTATTGTCAGCGACGCATAGGCAAGAAGCCCTGCAATAACATGAACTCCGAAGTAGTGACTACGCAGGATCTCGGGCATTGTATCTATCGAAAACCAAATCGATGCAATCAATTGAAAGAAAAAAGCAATGGCGAGAATAAATACACCTGTATCACTATTATGTGTGAAGATTTCAATGAACAAATATAGTAAAAGAAGACTCAAAGCAAGAAATGAAAAAACATGAATAACAGTTGTTAATGGTAGGTAGCCATATTCAAAAGCAACTAATATAAGGAAGCAACAGTGAATGCATGTAAGAAAAATAAGTAATACCCGCTTAACGTGTTTAGTGATGGAGACATTTGTGAAAAAGGAAATACCATACGCAATCAGAACGAGGAAATACAAAATGGGTAACGTGCTATTGAGTATACCAACCATATCAATAGTAAAGTAGTAAATTCCCATTCATTTTACAAGAATTGGGATAAGAGAATACAAGTGATAGATGTATTATCGATTGTCAGAACAAAAATGAGTACTTAAAAAACATTGTAACTGCTTTTTTTAGGTTGTACATTGGAAACAGATCTTTATGAAAGGTTATAATATGAAACGATTTGTATTTTTCCTTTTTATTTCAACGCAATTTCTTTTGGGGCAGCAATTTGATGAGTGGTTTGAACCCGCAACCATGCGGATGGATTATTACCGTATTACTACTAAGAATAGACAACTTCTCACGCTCGATGCAGTGTACAGGGAGAACGTTTGGGCCGGCAGTCGTAAAAAACTTATCGATACTGTACAATATGGTGATGATTTTGTAACTGTGCATGATCGGTCTAGTGGTAGAATGATATATTCGCGCGGGTTCAGCACTCTCAGTGGCGAGTGGCAAACAACCGAAGAAGCACTTTCAACATGGCGTACTTTTCATGAGAGTGTGCGATTTCCGTTTCCTAAAAAGGAAATTATTGTAACACTTTATAAACGAGATAGTTTGGTGGGAAAAGGAAAACCACGGGCGTTTAGAAAAATTCAGGAATTTATTATTGATCCGCGTGATTCTGTGCGTATTCGAAGAGATATACCGCCGACTCAATACTCCGTACTTGATCTTCACATAGCGGGACCAGTCGAAAAGGCAGTAGATCTTTTGATTGTTGGGGATGGTTATTCACAGCAGGATATTGAAAAATTTCGTGCTGATGCCAAACATTTTATGGAAAAACTCTTTGCAACCTATCCTTTGATAAAATACAAAAATAAATTCAATGTGCGTGCACTTGAAGTGGTTTCTGCAGAATCGGGTATTGATAAACCAGATCTCGGTATCTGGAAGAACAATGCATTAGGTACTCAATACAATACGTTCGGCTCAGCCCGCTATATCCTCACCGAAGATAATAAAACACTGCGGAACATTATCGCTTCGGTACCTTATGATGTCGTCACAATACTGGTGAATGATAACCGTTACGGAGGAGGTGGAATATATAACCTTTACACAACTTGCTTTACAATACCGGTAAAAGAAGGACAAGAGTGGGAAATGGATTATGTTTATGTTCACGAATTTGGTCATTGTTTTGCCGGACTGGGAGATGAGTACTATAGTTCACAGATTTCATATATCGATTTCTATCCACCCGACGTTGAACCATGGGAACCGAACTTAACACGATCAACAAGACGAGGTGAGATAAAGTGGAGCCGGCTTATCGATGTTTCAATGCCGTTACCAACACCATGGCAAAAAGCATTATATGATAGTCTTGAAACAGAGCGTGGGAAGCTCGACAGATTGTCGCCGGATTACTATTCGAGACGTGAGTCACTATTAGTGCAGACCAAAGCAATTCTTAACCATGCGACATGGAAGGGACGTGTAGGTCTCTTTGAAGGTGCTGGTTATTTGTCGAAGGGAATGTATCGACCGGCACTCGATTGTAAAATGTTTTCACTGAATCCCGTCGATTTTGATCCCGTGTGTTCAGCTGCTATAGAGCTAATGATAGAGTTTAACACTGATTAGAAGGAAGTGAACAATGAACAAACGACGTGTTGCGCTTATAACAGGTGCTACAAGTGGTATAGGTCTCGAGTTGGCAAAAGTATTTGCAAAGAATAAGCACAATCTTCTTCTTACAGGACGAAATATTGAAGCATTGAAGAAACTTGCACTACAATGGGAGCAAGACTATGGAATTGAAGTACGGTGTTGTTCTGTTGATCTCTCGGTGTCAGATGCACCGGAGCAACTCTGTGGAGTTATCGATGCAGAAATGTATGAAGTTGACATACTTGTCAACAATGCCGGTTTTGGTTTAAGAGGTAAATTCTCTTCATTGCCACTTTCTGATCAGTTAGCATTACTGCAGGTTAATATTGTTGCTCTTACTCATCTGACACGTCTCTTAGTACCAACAATGGTAGAACAAAAGCGAGGGAAAATACTGAATGTAGCTTCTGTTGCCGGATTTTTACCTGGACCACTCATGGCAACATACTATGCATCGAAAGCGTATGTTTTATATTTTTCTCTTGCATTGAGCGAGGAACTCCGTGGTACAGGTGTAACGGTTACAACGCTGTGTCCCGGACCAACACCAACACGTTTTGGGGAACGTGCTGGTATAGCACACTCTCATCTTTTTCAAAATATGGCTTCGACAACAGCAGAAGAGGTGGCAACTATTGGTTATAGAGAAATGATGAAGGGGAAACAACTTGTTATTCCCGGTACAATGAATAAACTTGTACCACCGCTTATTCGCTGCTTCCCCAGAAGTCTGATTTTAAGAGTTGTAAAATTACTTCACACAATCAAAAGATAGCCGTACTAATTTGTTTCACCTTCTCTTTTGGAAATGTACTTTCTATCTGTTACGTCAGTAAAGAAAACAGAAAGACCTTCAGGCGAAGGATAAATACGAGTTTCGAACCATTTTTTCCATGGTGAGTACCACTCTTCGAGGAATAACCGTTTTTGTTCATTCAATGCCCGGATGAATTCTTCGTAAAAAGGTTGCCCCACTGTATCAGGAAAAACTTCCCAGAAAATGTGACCCAAAAGTTCTTCACGATCTTTTCCAAGCAGCTGAGCTCCACGCTTGTTGATGAATGTAATTTTCCAATCTGAGTCGAGAGCCATAAAACCATCAGAGATACGTTCAAGTATATCAATAAGTTGTTGGTGAGTACGACGTAATTGTTCTTCTGCACGTAATTTTTCTTCGTGCATTCGTTTGTGTTCAAGTGCAGAAAGCACCGATGCAATAAGTCGAGATGGATTTGTTTTAAGAATATAATCGAATGCTCCGGCCTTCATACACTCTATTGCTTTTTCTTCGCCGACACTTCCTGTAAAAATAATTGCAGGTGTTGTTGGAGAAAGTTCCTGTGCAATACGAAGTGCCTGAAGTCCGTCAATATCGGGAAGTGTGTAATCGATTATCAGACAATCGAAGACATGCGATCTCAATGCTTCAATAAATTGTGTACGTGAACGAGCACTGAAAATGGAAAAATCGGAACGTGCAATTTCCAATTTTCTGGTCACAAGCCTTATTCCAGCCGGATCATCTTCAAGAATAAGAATAGTAGCAGATGTCGCCATACCCCTCTCACCACGTTGTTGTTGTGGATTCTTTTAAAATGGATGAACAAAAAGTAGTGTTTCGTGTATCGAAAGTCAAGAGACGAAAAAGTTTTTTAACAGAAGTGATTAAAATGACTCTAGAGTATTACTGACTCAAAAATATGCTGTGATTTTGTAAGATGCATATTTCTTATTCTTGTATTTCCCGTCCTTTCCACAATTGTTCCTGAACGTTTTCTAGTTGATTTGCCTTTCTGGCTAATACAAATAACAAATCTGAGCATCTGTTGAAATACATTAATAACAAATGGTTAAGCGGTTCATGTGAAGCAAGATGTGAAATCAAACGTTCTGCTCTTCTGCAAACAGCCCTTGCAGCATGAATGTGTGTTGCAATTATACTTCCTTCGGGTAGAATAAATGCCTGTAACGGTGGTAATGTGGCATCAAGTGTATCAATCCATCGTTCCAGCATTTCTATATGCACGAGCTGGATGTGTGGTATTGTGGTATTTGCAGCCGGAATTGCTATATCGGACCCGGCTATAAAAATATGGTTTTGTAGTGCTGAAAGGATCGTGTCAACATCTGAAGGAGGATTCAACGAACGTACGATTCCAAGAAAGGCATTTAATTCATCAAGTGCACCGAGTACTTCTATCCGCAAGTGGTGCTTTGGTACACGTTGTCCGTTCCATAAAGCTGTTGTACCATCATCACCTGTTTTTGTGTATATTTTCAATGCCATGGTTTAATATTTTCTCTTTTTTGTAGTCGATGGTGAAACCACATGATTAGGAAATTCATTGTAGAATGCAAAACAAGTAGCGATGCCATTGAAGAAATTATCGAGATCTATGAATTCGTTAGGTGCGTGGGCGTTTTCATCTGGCAGACCGAAGCCAAGAAGCACAGTATCAGCGCCGAGTATTTTTTTGAAATCAACCACGATCGGAATTGAACCACCCTCTCGTTGATACAATGGTTTTTTACCAAATCCTTTTTCGAGTGCAACAATTGCTGTACGTACACCTGCGCTATCAAGAGGAGTTAATGCCGGTTCGACGGTGTGTAAAATTCGAACATCTACAGTAACTGTTTTGGGTGAGATTGAAAGGATATGTTTCTTAAAAAGCTTTGCTATTGTTGCTGAGCGTTGGTCTGGTACTAATCGCATCGATATTTTTGCAAGAGCTTTGGAAGGAGGAACTGTTTTCGCACCTTGTCCTGTGTACCCACCCACAATTCCGTTACATTCCAGTGTTGGTCGAGCCCAGAGGCGTTCGAGAGTAGAAAATCCTTTTTCTCCATACAATTGCCTGACACCAAGTCGTGATGCATAGGCCTTGTCGCTCCAGGGAAGTTTTGCAAAAGCTTTTCGCTCTGCTTTTGTCAGTGGTCGCACATCGTCGTAGAAGTGAGGTATAGCTATTCTCCCGTTTTTATCATGTAACGATGCGATGATTTCTGCAAGTGCCTGAATTGGATTATGAATTGCTCCGCCATAGGTACCGGAGTGAAGATCAGTTCTTGGTCCTGTAACTTCAATTTCTGCGTAACATAAGCCTCGTAAACCGTAGGTAATAGAAGGTATTCCTTTTGCAAACATACCGGAATCGGAAATGAGAATTATATCGCACGATAATTTTTCTTTATGTTGTAGCAAAAAGCCAGGCAAGTGTTCGCTTCCGATTTCTTCCTCACCTTCAAAAAGAAGTTTAATATTCACCGGCAATGGAATATTGTTTTTGTGATATACTTCGAGTGCTTTGAGATGAATAAAGAGTTGTCCTTTATCATCCGTAGAGCCTCGGGCATAAAGTCTGCCGTCACGTATCGTAGCTTCAAAAGGAGGACTTTCCCACTCATTGACAGGATCTTCGGGCTGAACATCGTAGTGGCCATATATAAGGATGGTGGGGTATTGTTTATTATTGAATAGTTCACCGTATACAACCGGGTGACCGTCTGTTTCAAGAATTTCAACTGTGTTAACACCAACTGAATGTAATTGATGAGAAAGCCATTCGGCAGCCCGCCATACATCCGACTTCCTCTCAGGTTGTGAACTGACACTAGGAATTGCAAGAAATTCACGTAATTCTGCCAAAAAGCGTTCGCTATTTTCGGAAATGTATTGCCGGATATGGTTCATACGTTAGTCCTCGTTTTAATAAATGATTTTTGAAAATATACACAACGACCTTAGGAAAGGCAATAAATGAAAAGAGTAGTTGACATAGTAAAAATATATTGTAACTTATGTATGTTTCTATAATACAGAAGGCAAGAGTGTGGGAAACATTATGCTTCACCAATAAACTAAACTAATCACTAACAAATTAAACAGGAGGAGTTATGAACAAAAATATTCTTTGGGTGGTTGTTGTTATTATTGTAGCAATCATCTCTTTTTTGCTGGGGAGAACTGCCGTACAGGAACCATCAGTTATTGAAACACCGAAAGTGGAACAGGCAGTACAAAAATCTTATGCCGGAGCTGAAAAACATGAAGTTACAGCTGACGAAGCAAAAGCATACATCGAGAGATATCAGAAAAAAATGATGCCTCAAGGGAAGGAACCAGAAGGATGGAAAGGCGGTACTTTTGACCGTGCAATTATCGACAAAATATTAGATCAGCCTGGTTGTGTCCAATTACGATTTTACTATGGACTCGACGAGGCAGGTAAGCAGACACTTGTTGTTGTTGGAGTTGATTCTGCTGGAAAAGATATAATCGGTGTGTATGGTGAAAAAATATTTAATTGTCCTCCAATCTGCTTTTAGTTGAAGGTTTTGAATGCCGCCGCTTCTTATTGCAAATATGATCGGGGAAGTGGTATTAGCTGTTATTGCAGGAATTCGCTATAAACTGCTCGATACATCGTTGCGATATGTAGCGTGGCTTTGTTTCACTTGGGTGTTTTTTACTTGCTTGGGCTTTGTAATTATAAAATTCTTCCATCAGGAAAATCTGTGGATGATGGCATTAGGTACACTGGTAGATTTTCTATTCAGGATGCGAATATACAGCTTCTGGATAAAAAAGATCAGTACAAAGAAACTTTTTTTAATAACGAGTATCATGTATATTATTTTTTGGAGTATTGCAAAGTATTCATTCGAACCAGTCAATGAAGTTGATACGGTAACATACACAGTTGCAGCAATAATACAAGTTATAGTTTCAATAGTCGTGTTGCTTCAACTGTTTTCGGAAAGTGAATTCAACTGGATAGATGATGCTCGGTTTTGGGTTGCAGCAGGTTTTTTTATACACGTTGTTGGTACGGTGTTGTTTTTCTCTACCTTCGCATCGATGTTAAAAATATCTCAGTTACTTTTGATCAAATTGTACAACATTAATTGGATTATTAATCTTATATGTTATGCATTTCTGATCAAAGGTTTTTACAGTAGAATAGATTCAAATGAAAATTCTGCTAAAGCGGAAACAGCTCCTCTATAGTTGTTGTTTCGGAAAGAAATGCAAAGAGCAAGGTTCAATACCTTGCTCTTATTTGTTTAATATATTTGTATATTGAAAATGCCTAATATGTTGGCTGAAATAAAAAATTAAGGACGAAATAAAATATGGTCGAATTAGAGCCGGCCGGTGTACCATGGGTAATATTTGTAGCAACGGTATTTATGCTGTTATTGACTGCCGGTTTTATTTTTGCTCTTATCTATAACAAACAACGCGAACTCCAGCTAAAAGCACGACAGTTAAAAGAGCTCGAAAAAAGTGAAAAAAAATATAGAGGTCTTTTCGAAAATGCGTTAGTTGGTATTATTCGTTTTTCCTATCCTTCTTTTGAAATACTGGAAGTGAATAAGGCTGCATTAAGAATACTTCAGGCAACGACCATAGAATATGTACGCCGATGTTTTGAGACAATGCCAACGAGTGACAGAACTTTATTAGAAAAAAAATTAAGTACAAGTGGCAAGCTTGATTCTTTGCAAACAAAACTGAAAACCGCTAAAGGTTATGAATTGTGGATAATATTGTCGGCAGTTGCATTTCCTCAGGAACAATATGCAGAAATGATATTAATAGATGTAACAGAGAAAAAAAGGCTCGAAGAAGTTAATTTACGTACTCAACGTGTAGAAAGTATAGGTATATTTGCCAGCGGTGTAGCACATGACTTGCAAAATATGTTAGTACCATTAAAACTTTCTGTTGACCTTCTGGAAAAGCGTATGAAGGACGACCAACAGCATTCGATAGTCGAAACAATCCGACAAGGAATTGACCATGGATTGGAAATGGTACGTCACATGTTAGCATTTGTACGTGGAACAGAAGGGAAATATGTACCTATAGAACTAGCAGATTTTATGCGTCGTCTTTCCCGTTCGGTGCAGGATCATCTCCCACGTAATATTCAGGTTACTGTTTCATATCAAAATCCACCATTCTATATTCTCGGTGATCCAGTTCAGCTTCGCCAGGTAATGATGAATCTTCTCAATAATTCCTGCGATGCAATGCCAGAGGGAGGAACTATATCAATTAATATCGATGAGTGTGTATTAACCGAAGAGCAGGTACTCGGTATTATGAACGGCAAAGCTGGTCATTTTATAAAATGCACTGTGCAGGATTCTGGAACAGGTATTGCCCCTGAGCATCTGGAAAAAATATTCGATCCATTTTTTACTACCAAAGAAGTTGGCAAAGGAACGGGCTTGGGATTGTCGGTTGTTGCTGGAATAATGAAAGGGCACAATGGATTTGTAGATGTCTCAAGCAACCTTGGTAAGGGTACTACATTCAATCTCTATTTCCCGGTTTCCAAAGCCGACGGACAATAAACCTATAGTTGCCATTGAAATTTTTTGTGTTCCAGAAAGTAAAGAATCTGTTGTACAGTAAATAAAGATTTCCGATAGACAGCTTCGTGTGTATTAAAAGCATTGTGTGGTGTAAGCAACACATTTGGATGCTGAAGGAGTAATTGAATTTTTTTTTGCTGAGGTGAAGAAGTTTGTTGTCTCAATACTGTTGCGAGTGTTGGCTCATCTTCAAAAACATCAAGACCGATTCCACCTAAGTGGTGTTCGGTGAGTAAGGTATACAAATCTTCAAGTGGGGCATGTTCTCCACGTGCGATATTTATAAATAGTACACCCTGCCGTGCCTGTTTTAATGTGTTGTAAGAAAAATATCCCCGATTTGTGTCTGTCAGATTCATAGCACAAATAACAGCATCTGCCCAGGATAAACCTTCTTCTCTTGTTACATAATCTACGAAGGAATGACGTTGCACTATATCAACACCTTTTACATTCATTTGTAATGCCTGAGCAATTCGTACTATTTCACTACCGATTTTGCCGACACCAACAACAAGCAAGTTCTTACCCAGAAGTTCGCTACCGGTAATACCATCGCGGTTGAAAGTTGAAAATTGTAAAAACTGTTGCTTCAGCTTCCGGAAAAGAGTAAATGTTAACATTATTGCATGTTCAGCAACGGAACGAGTGGCATATTCTTCAAGATAACCGCACGGTATTGGTTGGGATATCTGTTTTTGGTATTGGAGAAGGTGATCATAACCTGTACTTCTGCTTAGGATGCCGCTGAGGGATGTTGCCCAGCTAACAGGTATAATAGATTGAGTACGGATACTGATAATTGGAGCTGGTGGTTGTTGATGACCTGCTTCCTGAATTGTTTCGGGGATCAGATGAAAGGATAGATGAGTAGGAAGTAATTTTTTTAACTCCTCTTGCTCTTCTTCAAATGCTTCATAAAAAAAAATATCGTAACTCAATGTACAACTCCTTATGGAAGTTTTTTGATAAATGGAAAAACAATAACAACACAAAATGCAAAGAGAATGGCAATTCCTGCACCGCTAATAACTGTTAAAGACTCGTTTGTAATTTCGGCAACAGATCCAAAAAGAAGAGAACCAAGCGGAATCATTCCCATTAACGCCATCGAATAAACACTCATAACTCTGCCCCGGAATAAATCATCGACGTGAGTCTGAATGAGAGCATTCGAAAGGTTCAGCAATACCATAAATCCCCAACCGGTACAAATGAGTGTGAACAATGAAAGAGGTAGCCAACGAACAGATGCAAACAAGAACAGGAAAAAAGGATACGCAAAAAGACCAACCGCAAGTAACTTGCCTTTGAATTGAAAGCGGCCTAGAGATGCTATCATAAATGCTCCAAGTACAGATCCAAATCCACGTGAAGACTGAAGAAACCCGAGAGTAACGGAATCACCATCTAAGACAGTAACTGCCCATGCCGGCAGAAGAGTAACATAGCCCATACCAATAATATTTGAAAACGCGACTATAAACAGTAAAGTACGAATAATTTTATGTTGAGAAATGTAACGAAGCCCTTCTTTAATATCATGTAATGCTGAAACACTTTCCTGTGTGATTTGATTGTGTTGAAAAGACATAGCAAGCAGAGCTACGAGTACTGCAACAAAAGAGAGTGTGTTAATCAAAAAACATGCAGCAGGTCCGATTGTAGCGTAAACAAAACCAGCAACAGCTGGTCCGATTGCCATGGCACCATTAAACATTGTGGCATTTAGTGCAATAGCATTTGTTAGGTCTTCTGACGGTACAAGTTCTCGTACAAAAGATTGACGCGCCGGTGCGTCGAAAGCATTTGCTACTCCGTTAAGAAACGCGATAATCAGCAATTGCCACGATTGAACAACTCCAAAAAAGGTAATAACGGTCAGAAGAGCAGCTAAAAGCATCATGGCAATTTGTGTAGCAATAAGTACTTTACGCTTATCATACCGATCCGATAACACACCGCCTGCAAGGGTAAATAACAAAGTTGGCAATCCTGATGCAAAACCTATATAACCAAGGTAGGCAGCGGATCGGGTAAGTTCATACATCAGAAATCCGATTGCTGTCATTTGCATCCATGTTCCGATAAGAGATGCTAATTGACCAACAAACCAGAGCTTAAAATTACGATGTTTAAGAGATGTAAAACCTTGCCGGATACTTAAGGAAGGTAAAGACATAAAAGTGATTTCTGTGCATGTGGATAAAGGCTCATAGATGTCGAAGTAATTAAAGCTTAGTGCCCGAAGGGGGACTTGAACCCCCACCTCCTATACGGAATCGTTCCCCTGAATCTAGCGCGTCTGCCAATTCCGCCATCCGGGCTTTATAATATGTAAGTGTACTGATTTTTTCGTGGAAACTCAAACCGTGATGTCTGTGATGTATATTAAATCCGCGAATTTTCCAAAAAAATATATTGAAATTGTTAGAGATACTTTCTACCTTTTTTCCTGTGTAAGGTTATATCACATAAAATATAATGGAGGGTAATATGAAACAAAGATACGCTGTGTTGCTTTTGCTTATCCCCTTGGTCCTTACAGCTCAGACGACCGGAGATTACAGATCGAAAGTAGATAAAGGCTTTTGGGATCAAGCATCTTCATGGGAACGATTTGATGGAACTAATTGGGTGGCAGCAAGTGCAGCACCCACTTCATCAAACGATGTTTATATTATGGCAGGCGATACTATAGATTTTGGGGGAAGTTCATCTGGAAGTTGTAAAAATCTTTACATTCAAGCTGGTGCAGTGCTTACTTCTTCAAACAATAACAGATCGGTAACTGTCAATGGTGGTACAATTCAGTGCGATGGAATTATTTACTATGATGGAGTAACCTACCGACCAATGTTGCAATATGCTGGAACAAACTGTGTATTACAGGGAAATGGAAGTGTAACACTCTATAGAGTCAGACCTGCGAGCGGTGGTGCTAACTATTCCTTTACATTTAATATGGATGCTGTTGTATGGAATGGCGGTGTTTATTCGAATAATGTTAACAATGTTACCTTTATTATTGCTGAAAATAAAAAATTGACTTTGTATAACTCATATATTGGTGGTGCAAGTAGCAAAACCGGTAGTGTCTCAAATCCTTTCTCAATAATTGTCAACGGTATTTTGGATCTAGATAGTACATCAGTTGTAAATCTTAATACCTCAGCTGCTTCTCCAGCAAGCTTTACGGTTAATAGCAACGGAACAGTTGTATTTCAGAAGACTTCAACTTTTGCTGTTTCTCAGGGTTCCCCCAATATTACAATTGATGGACTTATGCAAGTTAAAGGCACAATTGATCTTGCCGATTCCCCGTGGTTTACGATTAAAGGTAATGGTCAGTTCAATTTATCTGATGGAGCTCTTCTTCGTCTTCGAAACTTATGGCATGGTCTAAATCCTGATACGGGTGTAATACGCACAACTACCCGAAATTTCAGTACAAAAGCTTCATATACATTTATTGGAAATAATTTGAATATGGTAACCGGTCCAGATTTCCCTGAGCGTGTTGGTCGTTTAACAATTAGTGACTCAAATGGTACTGTAACACTTACTAACTCTGTAGTAATCGATACGGCACTTGTATTTGTAGGAGGTAAATTGGTTACAGGTACAAACAATGTAACCCTTGCTGCAACTGCAGTAGTTGAGGGAGCAGGTAATAATAAATTTGTTGAAGGGAATGCTGTTGTAACAATATCGACGGCAGGTTCAATAAGTTGGCCACTGGGCAGTGATACACTTTATTTACCGGCAACGCTTTATTATAGTAATGTTGTTGTAGGCGGTAAAATCGGATTAACTATCAATAAATTATCCGAAACACCTCCGGATCTGCCTATTCCATTAAATATTTACCAATACAATAGATATTACTCAATAATTGGAATTGATCCCATTGACATCGAAGTTGATTCTTTAGTAATATCGTTTGCTCCAACAGAAATCCCTGCTACTCTTCATGATTCTCTTCAGGTTATTTGTTTGAGAGAGGATAAAACTCAGTGGTATCTACCTGGTCATGGATCTGTTGACTTAACTGAAGGTAAAATAACTCTCACAAAAGATCTATCGCCAACGCAGTATGTTATTATCGGTCCGGCAGGAATTGCAGAATACGATTTGGCGTCGGTTGATTCGACAGACTTTGGAACTGTGGCTATCGGCTCTACAGCAAACAATGTCCTTTATTTTAAAAATACAGGGAATAAAGCATTTGTAGTTGATTCAATAGTTTCAAAATCCGAAGAGTTCCTTGTGAGTGCTGAACCATTTGTTGTTTTACCTGGTGATACCGTGGAGGTAAATATCTCCTTCAGACCTAAGTCATATGGTTTACGACAAGGTAATTTATACGTTTATCTTACTGGTGCACTGACAACTGTTGATAGTGGTGAAATTACTGGTGTAGGTGATGTAATGAAGATACGAGATGCACGTGCAGTTGCAACAGGTACTGAAGTATATGTTAAGGGTGTTGTTACTAGAACAAAAGGTGCATATACATTTTTCCAGGATTCAACAGGTGGTCTGGTGATCTACGGTACATCGGGTGCATTTTACGATTCTGTTGCCAGTGGTTACATCAGACCCGGAAGTATAATTTACATCCATGGAAAAATGTATGAATTTAATGGTCTAAAGGAAATACGTATAAACCCTGATCTGATAGCATGGCAAAAGATAGATACAACGAGTATTCCTGTACCAATAACGACTTGGTTGTCGCAAATTGCAGAATATGGTGAACAATTTGAATCGCGCCTTGTTCAGATTCCTAATGTAAGTATTATAAACACAACTGATGTGGCATTTGCACCTAGCAAAAATTATGATATTGTCGACCCAACTGATATTTCAAACAGTGTAAAACTGAGAATACAAGCAGCACGCGACTGCGAACTTGTCGGAGCATCGATACCAACTCAGCCATTCAACTATATCGGTGTTGTCGGACAATATACCACTTCAACAGGTGGATATCAGTTATTGCCGATTTATCTTTCTGATATTACTGTTCTTACAGATGTGAAAGAAGTAAAAGCTGGTATTCCATCAGTATTCGAAATATATCCTGCATACCCGAATCCGTTTAATCCTGTCACTTCTTTGAAATACGGTTTACCGACACAAAGTAATGTAACTGTTAAGGTATATTCACTAATCGGACAGGAAGTAGCAACACTGTATTCAGGTATTCAGCAAGCGGGATATCATACACTGCGGTGGGATGCCACGAAAGTTTCAAGCGGTATTTACTTTATTAAACTCTCTGCACAAGCAATCTCAGGCGAAAAAGCAGGCTTTAACCAGGTGATGAAAGTTGTTTTAATGAAGTAACGATATCGGTTTTATTAAACAGCATTTTTACAAACGGGTATCAATTAAAATGTTGATACCCGTTTTTTTATGAACGATGAGGGCAAAGAGTGATTTTTTGAATTTATAAAATCTTGTTCTATACAAGAATGGAAAATTAAAAAATGTATACTGTAGGATATATTTATTTATCAGGTTATATTGTATAATTATAAACAAACAACGTATACAATTATTCTCCTTTCTGATTATTTTTGTTCTTACTGTTTTTATAAGTGTGTATGTACGAATTCAACTTTTAAGTGCACCGTTAGAACGTGAGGAAGGAGAATTTGCATATATTGCAGAAAATTTGCTGAGTGGTATATCGCCTTTTCATACAGCCTATACGATGAAGCTCCCCGGTACTGCTTTGTTGTATGCAGTAAGTATGAGTGTGTTCGGAGCAGAACCACATAACTTTAAAATCGGATTCATCATTATTTCCTTTTGCACCTCAATTTTGATAGTTTTTCTTACGAAGCGATGGACACAGAATATTGCAATATCGTACATTGACGGAATTTTTTATACTTTATTAGCAGTAGGAATTGGTGTATACGGTCACGCTGCTCATGCAACACATTTTGTATTTTTTTTGTTTTAGCAGGTACACTTGTTCTCGACTATGTTGCACAAAATAAATCAGGCATTCTCTTTTTCCTTTGCGGTGTATGTTATGGTACAGCGTTTACAAGAAAACAACAAGCGCTCCCGTTTCTTTTATATCCGTATATCATTCTGCTTAGTAACCAGGAACCGTTACGTACAAACTTAAAGAAAGCATATTGCAATCCTAACTGCAGGAATGGCTTTACCATTTTTAGTATGGAGTATGTATTTTCTTTCTACCGATACTTTTTCAACAATGTGGTTTTTGTGCTTTACCTATAGTGCTCAGTATGGATCATCTCAATCACTTCTTGAGGGAATTCAGAATTTTATTAATACTGTTCAGACTCAGCTCGTAGTTGGTACGGTAACATTATTGTTGACTATTATTGGAAGTTTCGCTTATCTGTTGTTTATGAAAAAAAAGATTCTTTACACTCTTTTTATAAAATGTTGTACTTTTTTCTGTTTGCATTGCTTTCTACATCTGTAGGTTTACATTTTCGTCCGCATTATTTCATACTACTGTTTCCTGCTTTGTCAATGATTGGTAGTTACGGAGTTTACTTATTACTATACAAGCTACAATCATCGAAACAACAAATCGTTTATATATTCATAGTTGCTATCGTTATTGCAGTTACAATATTTGAAAACATCAATTACTATTTCGGATCAGATCCTAAGAATCTTGATACATAGATTTATGGTATGAAATCGTTCAATGCAATGCCAGAGTTGGCCAGGTACATTAAGTCGAACACTAAGCCTGAACAAAGAATTCAGGTTTTTGGTTCTGAACCGGAGTTATACTACTACTCAAACCGTAGAGCATCTTCGCGGTATATTTATATGCATCCCTTGACGGAAAATCATCCGTAAGCTTTGCAAATGCAGCATGAATTTGTAAGTGAAACAGAAAAAAATATTCCATCTATAGTCATTGTTGTGCAGTTCCCTTTTTCATGGTTAGCAAGTGATAACACACATAACTATGTATTTTATTGGAAGGATAAATTTTTAAAAAAGTACTTTGAACCTGTAGTAGTTATTGAATACATTTCGCCATATGAAGCATATTGGATAGAAGGCGAAGATATTACAACATCGATGAATTCGCAAAATCCCAAAATTATTGTTTACAAACAACTTATTCGGCACAGTATAAACGGATGAGTTCTTCTGCTTCTGTAAAATTATACAGATAAGCTGTGTGAAAATCGTTGCAGGCTTTGTGCGTTTCGCCAAGATTGAAGTACACAATACCTCTGTTTGCAAATGCTTTTCCCCATTCAGGTTTTAATTGAATTGCTTTGTTAAAGTCTGCTAATGCATCGGTATACTTTTTCATTCGTAGCAAAGTAATTCCTCTCTCGTGATAATAAATAGCTTCTGTTGGTGCAAGTTCAATTGCTTTCGCAAAAGCATTCAATGCTGCCTCGTAGTTCTTTAATCGTAGTTCAGTAGTGCCAAGTTCTTTATAAAATGTAGGTACAAGAGGATCGTACGCAATTGCGTTTGCAAAATCCTGAGCTGCTTTTTTATATTCCCCGCTGTGAAAATATGCAATACCGCGACTGTAATAGGTTTCCGAGATCTCGTTGTTCAATGCAATTGAGTTGTTATATGCTACAACTGCACGCGAATAGTCTTTTAATGCAAGGCGTGTATTGCCAACAAGATTATAAGCAAATGCCAGCATATTTTTACGGGCATAGTCAGTTGGAAGGCTATTACCAGATGCAGTAAAGAGCGTAATAGTGTTCTTCCATACTTCTGTCTGATTATACGTTTTTATGCCAAGAGCAGTAACAAAAACAATAAGAAGAATACAAATAATCATTTGAACAGAGGGATATTTTTTTAGCATAGAGACAATAACATTGCCAATAAAAAAAGAAATTCCGATGTATGGTACGTATGTGTACCGTTCGGCTACTATTGCATAGCCGAGAGGAAAAATCTGAAGGACAAGTATAATTGTTGATAAAAAGAATAACAGTGCAAACCGATATTCACGTTGGAGTGACCATTGTCTGAAAAAGAAAATAATAATAACACCAGCAAATAAAGGTGTAAAATAATATAAAGCAGGAAGAAGATCGTTTACTTTTGTCGGGTATGGATGAATTGCAGATAAATGTAACGGCAGAAAGTAAGAAGTAATATAAAACCATAGTGAATAGGTGGTGAAAAATGTTCTATCAATGAAATTGAAATCACGGTGAAAATAGGGGTGATTGCCGGCGTGTTGCGAAAAGAGTGATATAATACCAAAAACAAGAGAGAATGCAAAAAATGGAAGAGAATCTACAATACTATTTTTATTGATGTGCTTTTGTTTATACCATTCAATAGCAAGCAATACCAAAGGCAATGTTACAGCAGCAGATTTGGAAAGTAATGATAAGATAAAAGCTCCAAGGGAAAGCCAGTAGTAGCGTTTCTGTTCAGTAGTTTTATATTTGAAATATAGAAGCAATGATACAAAGTAAAAGAAAGTATACAATACATCCTTTCGTTCGGTTATCCATGCCACCGATTCAACATGCATCGGGTGAATGGCAAAGGTGAGCGCAGTAAATAACGCAACAAAGCTTTCCGTTGAAAAATGTTTTACAAGATAAAATACAAGCAGGATATTAGCGAGATGAAATAGATAATTTGTAAGATGATAACAAAATGGTTCAAGTTGACAGAAGTAATAGTTCAGTGCAAAAGTAAGCGTTGTTAGAGGGTGATACATTCCGATGTAGTATGATGTAAAGATTGAATGCAAATTATTGAGAGAAAGCTCTTGAATGTCTTTATTAAAAGTAATATGATAAACATCGTCCCAATCAGTAAAGCCATTGAAGAGAGAGGGATAGTATACAAAAGCAGCAGTAAGTACTATTACAAAAAGAATAATAGAAGATCGTTTATCAATCCATTGAAGTATTTTCATAATCGTTTTTACCAGTGTTTTTGTTGCAATATTCATTCATCAGTGGAATTACATTTCTGAAGCCGATTGATAATGCTTTCTGAAAATCGTTGCAGGCATCTTCACGTTTGTTTAAGTGAATAAATGCAATTCCACGGTTTGCATAAATTCTCCCGATCAGCGAATCGTATTGAAGTATTTCTATAAAATCTTTCACAGACTTGTCATACTGTTGAGTACGTAAATAAGCAAGACCACGTAGTTCGTAAAGTGCTGTTATGTCAACTTCAGGAGTTGAATATTTCAATGCATTTGAAATATCGGTGAGTGCTTGTTGGAATTGCCTCTGTTTGAAATAGATACGGTCTCGTTGTTCATACCTCCCGTAGTATGTTGAATCAAAGAAGATCGCTTTATCGAAAAGTGATAACGCTGTTATGGTATCGCCTTGTGTAAGTTTTTCAACGCCTTTAGATAAATAACCAAGACAAAGCATATTTCCTGTTGTTTCTGTGTGACCGGTTTTTTCAAGTGCATCATCAAACAACACAATTGTATTATTCCATATTTTGACTCTGTTGTGAGAGATGAAGGAGAAGGAAGCAGTAATAAGACACAGTAGGAGAGCAAGAATGTATTTCAGGCGTGAATGCTGCAGTAACCAGACAGCTGTTTGAGCCATCAACACCGATAATCCGATATAGGCGACATAGGTGTAACGTTCTGCGGCAACCGCCGAGCCGACAGGAAAAAGATGTAAATACAATGCAATGTGAATCAAAAACCAACCCAACGAGAACTTTACCTCACGGGATTTTTCCCACCGCAGCAACAGCAATAATCCCAGCAACAGCACGACGACAGGTGCAACATAATAGTGCCACGGTAACAGTCCGTCTATCTTTATTGGAAAAGGATGGAAGACACTCAATCCAAACGGCACAACATACTTCAGTGCATAAAATGCTATAGGATACAGTGAAATCAAAAGTCGGTCGATAAGTGTGTAACTCTGAAAGAAGGCATCGTTTTGTTGTGGTTGTTGTGTGATTAGCGAGATAATTCCGAAGATAATGGCCAGCACAAGATATGGCAGTAGCCGAAATACACCCTGCATAGTCCATTGTTTCTGCCAATACCAACGAATCAGCACCAGCGCTGCGGGCAGTGTTACTGCAGCCGATTTTGATAACAGAGACATAAGGTAGACTCCCAGCGACCACCAATACCACTTCTGCTGTTGCTCGTTCTCGAAGCGTATAAACAGCAGCAGTGCACTCAGGTAAAAGAAAGTATACAACACATCTTTCCGTTCTGTTACCCATGCCACCGACTCGACATGCATAGGATGAATGGCAAAGATCAGCGCAGCAAACAATGCTGTCGGCTGATGTCCGACAATACGATGTATAACAGCGTATACCAGCAGAATGTTGAGAAGATGAAAGAAAAGATTAGTGAAATGGTAAACCCGTGGATCAGTGCCAAACAACGACCGCTCCACTGCAAAACTCAACGTCACCAATGGCTGATACATGTTAACATACGACTTCGTAAACATCGAACGTATGGTTGACCAGTTGAGTGCACGAATATCAGGATTGTCAATAATCTGATCGATGTCATCCCAGTGTACAAAGTCATTGTTAATTGTATTGATGTACACGAGAAAGGAAAGAACAACAATAGCACACAGCATCCAATGCTGTCTAAGAAATTTTTCCATTGCTGAGTAATAGTCCTTTATATCGCTTACACATCGCCTACACAGGTATATAATAATAAAGACTCAGATGTTCTTCAATCAATATTCTGCATCCAGATTTGTTCAATTCCGTCTAGTACAAGATGTGGTTCGTGGTGTGTGATTACAGATGTATGTTGCACTACCCACCAGGCTAAACCACCAGTAGCAACAACAAGTGGTTGTTGTTTGTAAACAGTGCTCATTTCGTTTTTCATTCGCTTAATCATTTGCTCTGTTGCATCGAGTGCACCATAGAGAACCCCAGCCTGAATACTTTCGATTGTATTTGAATTAATTACTTGTTGTGGCAGATCGAGAGGAACTTTTGGAAGTTGGGCAGTACGTGTATAAAGACTCAGCACGGAAGTTTCGATGCCGGCAGCAATAGCGCCACCAATAAATATTCCGTCAGAAGTAATGCAGTTGTAAGTAGTTGCTGTACCAAAATCAATAACGATAAGAGAACCTCCGAATTTTTTAAATGCGGCTGCTGATGAACAAATCCGATCGACTCCTAAGGTAGCAGGATTATCGTAACACAGCTGAATATCGAGTTTTAAGTTGTGCGAAATAATAAGTGGAGTGCATCCAAGCTGCTGCTGGAGCTGGTCGGCAATTGGTGTGGTATGCTTTGGAACGACAGATGAAATACCAATTCCGTGTACAGAATGAATCCTTTGTATTTCTTTTAACCATGTTTCGATGCTTGTGTATATATGTTCTGGTGATGAAACAGTCGAAATACGACAGAAATTACTCCATTTACCTTCGCTTTTTAAAGCAAGCACAATATCTGAGTTGCCTATATCGACAGCTAAGAACATAGAGTAATCAATCATCATGTAATCGAATTGTTACATCACCGGCATAGAGTACTTGCAAACCGTTTGGTGTGCGTACTAATAGTGAACCATCACTATTAAGTTTTTCGGCAGTAGCTTTATATGAAAAATTGTGCTGATAAATTGTAATTGTTTTACCAAACATCGTAGAATGCTTCATCCATTCTTCAAGTATTACTCTAAAGTCACTTTTTTGAACAGCAAAATACAAATTGTCAAATGTCTTAATAATATGTTGAAATAATAGCACTCTATCAATTTCCTTACCGATAAAAAGTTTTAGAGAAGTCGCTGGCTGAAGAAAATCTGAATCAAACAACTCCTGATTAACATTAATACCAACCCCGATAACAGCATACTTGACAATGTCTGGACCCGCGGAAGTTTCAACTAATATCCCGCAGCATTTTTTTCTATTGAGCAGAATATCGTTGGGCCATTTACATTCAACGGTTATGCCGGTACACGATTCAATCCCTTGTGCAACAGCAACAGATGCGTAAAATGAAAGGAGAGAAATTTTACTTCGGTGAAGAGGTGGTTTAACAATAATAGAAAAGAGAAGATTCTTATCCTTGTCTGAATGCCATGTTCTTCCCAAGCGGCCACGTCCATCTGTTTGATAGTTTGCAATAACAATACTTCCCTCTTCAATGCCGGCATCGGCAAGTATTTTTGCACAACTGTTTGTCGAATCAATGGTCTCGAAAACAAAAAGTTTTTTCCCAATGAACTTGGTATTCAATCCTTTTTGTAGTAATGCTTTAGAAAGCATAGAAAGACACCAGCATACTTATTTATCACTGAGTGGTAGCTGGAGCAAAGATAATTCTTTAGTTAATTGATAGAAATAGAAAGCCAATCGCTCCATTTTGTCATAATCAATTTTGTCTTTTGTATCAGATGGTTGATGATAATCCTGGTGGAATCCACCAAAGAAAAATGCCACTGGTACTCCCTTCTTTGAAAAATGAACATGATCACTTCGCCACACTAACTGCATTGGATGGTGTTCATCGTTATAACGATAGTCTAAAGTGTAGGAGATAGTTTTTTCATTTATCACATATAGCAAACTATCGAAACGCATACTTCTTTTATTTGATGTAATGACATAGATATAGTCAGATGAAAGATGGTTATCATCATTTCTGCCTATCATATCAATATTTATTGCTGCGTAAAGCGAATTAAACGGCACCACCGGATGCTCTGAATAATATGCAGAACCAAGTAAGCCGTTTTCTTCTGCCGTTGTACTAATAAAAAGAATACTTCGCTGAGGTCTTTCGTTAGCAGCAAATAACCGCGATAACTCAAGTAACACGGAGGTACCCGATGCATTATCGTCGGCACCAGGATAGTAGGTGGTTTTGTCGAGACGGCCAAGATGATCATGATGTGCTGTAATTACAATGTACTCTTGAGCAAGAAGAGAATCCGAGCCCGGTATGAAACCTATAACATTCGAGGTACTCAACGTATCTGTGTTGTAGAAAAAAGAGGCTGAAATATTTTCGATGGTTGTCGATGCTAAAAAAATTTCTTCAATTTGTTTGGCAGCTGATGGTGACAAAAAAAGTACTGTCGGTTGTGTTTCCTTCGATAGTTCAGGGGAATACAATTTACGTCGAAAACGATCGCGAGCTTGCCACTGAATCTGATCAAAGAACAAGGGATTGTTGATGCCTACAAGAATAAGTTTTGTATTGTCGGAAGCTATGCGTTGAAGATATGAAGTGAAGTCAGTAACTGATGTAAATGCTAACGGAGTTTTACCATCAAGGTGAATATAGAGAATGGTGTCTGAAGGTAGTTTGAAATCCTCTCTCGGCTGTTCGGGTAATTTAATCCACTGAAGTGAATATGTTAGTGTTGAATCAGAAAAAACCTCTGTGCTTATACAATCTACTCCCCATACAAAAGTATGCTGGCAATTTTGTACCGTTATTACCAAAGAGGAAGATGGATTCATTTGTCGACGTATTAATTTAAATTTTTGAAAATATGTTCCGCTATCACCAGCAGGCAGGAGACCATGTTGTTGAAAAACAGAAGCAATAAATTGAGCAGCTTTCTGTTGTCCTTTTGTTCCGGTTGCTCGTCCTTCTAAAGAATCAGATGTAAGAACGTCAATATAGTACCTCAGATTTTCTTTCGTAACGGTACTGTGCCAATTTTGCGTAACGAATTGAGCTATCAGGTTGTAAGAAAAAAAGAGAATGAGAAAAAAAATTCTATGCATATGATATGAATAGACAGTAGCGAAAATGAAGAACAAAATCAAGAATTGCTACATGTCTGAAAAAATATCATAGTACATGACGATGTTTACCTAATAATTTTGCGTAAATGGCAGGGTGAACGACAATATGTCATATTGTATGGATGATTGTTTTATTAAAAATGCGTAAAATTTAGAATTTTGAAATGGCACACTTGTTGACGTTGTAAGGGTAAAAAATTAAAAAAAACAAAAAAGAAAGGAGTGATGAGCTATGTTACTACGAATGAGTTTCCCTGAAGTTTTAGATGAATTACTCAATAGCTTTGTTACACCGGAATTTGAAACAGCGGTCACAACATTTCCAGCCATCGACGTGGTGGAAAATGATAATGAAACTGTTGTTATTGCAGAATTGCCCGGTGTTAAAAAAGAAGATATTCAGTTGAAATACGAAAACAACGTACTCACAATTTCCGGTGAACGGAAACCGTACGAAATACCTGAAGATGCACGCGTATTATTAAACGAAATGCGTGTACGTAAATTTTCACGCTCGCTCACAATTCCACACGATGTAGTGTTAGAAAACATCACAGCAGAATTAAACAATGGAGTGTTGCGGGTTACATTGCCAAAAGCAGAAGTTGCACGAACCCGTACAATTGAAATTAAATAATTGAAAGGAGGGATGAGGTATGAACAACAGAGCATTAACATCAATCATACCTTACATGCCGTCAGCAATTATACGGCACGAAGTTAGTGAGCGTATTGTTCCGCCTGTAACCGATATTTACGAAACAGCCGATTCATTTGTTGTAAAGCTCGATATGCCCGGAGCAACAAAAGAATCGATCAGGCTCCAGATTGAACCCCGAAAATTGGTAGTACAATGTTCTATTGGTGTAGCAGACGAAAAAAATCTCGTTTACAGCGAGATTGGGCGGAAACGATATTATCGTGAATTCAATATTACAGATGGAATTGCATACGATAAAGTATCAGCCCAGTTTGAGCTGGGAGTACTAACTATTACATTACCAAAAACTGAAGAAGTAAAAGCTCATGAAATAAAAATTCAGTAAAGAAAGGAGGGATAACTATGGCGCTCATTCGATGGAACCCAACACGCGAATTAGCGAATATCCCAAACGAGCTGTTCAACATTCAACGTGATATTAACAGAATGTTTGAGAACTTCTTCCGTGGATGGAGGGATGAAGACACATCCTTAGCAATGTGGTCTCCGGCTGTTGATATTGCCGAGCAGAACGATGCATATGTTGTCACCGTGGAACTGCCCGGCGTAGAAAAGGATGACATAAAGGTCACGCTCGAAAACAATATGCTCACCATTCGTGGTGAGAAAAAGATGGAGAAGAAAATCAATAAAGACGATTATCATCGGATCGAACGTTGTTATGGATCGTTTAATCGATCCTTTACTCTGCCGACAACAGTAAAAAGTGATAAAATTGATGCGACATATAAGGATGGTGTCTTAACCATCACCTTGCCGAAAGCGGAAGAAGCAAAAGCAAAGCAAATAGATGTGAAAGTAAAATAAATTAGTTAACAATGCAGTAACGGGATTCTCTGTACAACGAGAATCCCGTCCTGCATTCTATCAAAAAATCAACGGTGGCAAAGCCACCTGTAAAAAGGAGAGATGATACAATGTCAAACGGAAAAGGAAAAATAATAGGAATTGATCTTGGTACAACAAACTCGGTTGTAGCTGTGATGGAAGGGAATGATCCGGTGGTTATAGCAAACGCCGAAGGTTCCCGAACAACGCCATCGGTTGTGGCGTTTACCAAGTCAGGTGAACGATTGGTAGGTGCGGCAGCAAAGCGTCAGGCAATTACCAATCCGGAAAATACCATATACTCCATTAAACGCTTTATGGGACGATTTTACGATGAAGTAACAGAAGAAATGAAACTCGTCCCTTATAACGTTGTACGTGGAGAGAATAACACTGCTCGCGTAAAAATCGGAGATCGTGTATATTCACCACCTGAAATTTCTGCAATGATTCTTCAGAAAATGAAGCAAACAGCAGAAGATTATCTGGGCACAAAGATAACAGAGGCTGTTATTACAGTACCAGCATACTTCAATGATGCACAACGTCAGGCAACAAAAGAAGCTGGAGAAATTGCAGGTCTTAATGTACGCCGTATAATCAATGAACCAACTGCAGCAGCTTTGGCATATGGATTGGATAAAAAACATAAAGATCTTAAAGTTGCTGTATTCGATCTTGGTGGTGGTACGTTCGATATTTCGATTCTCGAATTAGGAGATGGAGTGTTCGAAGTAAAATCCACCAATGGCGATACACACCTTGGTGGTGATAATTTCGATATGCGGATTCTCGATTACATTGCCGATGAGTTCAAGAAGCAGGAAGGTATTGATCTAAGAAAAGACCCAATGGCATTGCAACGATTGCGTGAAGCTGCAGAAAAAGCAAAAATGGAGCTTTCGCAATTAATGCAAACAGAAATCAATTTGCCATTTATTACTGCAACAGCTGAAGGACCAAAGCACCTGAATATGACATTGACGCGGGCAAAGTTTGAACAACTTGTTGAGGATCTTGTCCAGCGTTGTATACCACCGGTCGAAAAAGCATTGAAAGATGCCGGACTGACACCACAACAGATAGATGAGGTAATTCTCGTTGGTGGTATGACCCGCGTGCCGAGGATACAACAACTTGTTAAAGAAATTTTCGGCAAAGAAGGACACAAAGGTGTTAATCCCGATGAAGTTGTTGCCGTTGGTGCAGCAATCCAAGGTGGCGTGCTGACAGGCGAAGTGACAGATGTATTGTTGCTTGATGTTACACCATTGACACTTGGCATTGAAACGCTCGGTGGTGTTATGACACCGATGATCCCTGCCAATACAACAATACCGACACGGAAAACAGAAATATTTTCAACTGCAACCGATAATCAGACATCAGTTGAAATACATGTATTGCAGGGCGAAAGACCAATGGCAATAGACAACCGTACACTCGGTAGATTTCATCTTGATGGAATACCACCGGCGCCACGTGGTGTACCACAAATAGAAGTTACATTCGATATCGATGCAAACGGAATTTTACATGTATCAGCAAAAGATAAAGCAACTAATAAAGAACAGAGTATCCGAATTACTTCGTCCAGCGGATTAACAAAAGAAGAAATCGAACGGATGAAAGCCGATGCTCAGGCACACGCTGCAGAAGATAAAAAGCGCAAAGAAGAAATCGAACTTAAAAATCAGGCAGATACATTGGTGTTCCAGACACGTAAGCAGTTGAAGGAATTGGGTGATAAAATTCCACTGGATAACAAAGCCAAAATCGAAACAGCAGCTAGTGCTCTCGAAGAAGCGATTAAGGGGAATAACATCAGTGATATCAAAGCCAGAATGGATGCTCTTAATAATGCGTGGAACGAAGCATCGACAAAGATGTATGAGTCGGTACGTGCTCAGCAACCAGGTGCTGGTGCTGCCGGATCGACGACAACGGAACAACAAACAGATGGAAGTGGAAAGAAAGTTGAAAATGCAGATTTTGAGGTTGTTGATGATAAGTAAACTCGCCTTTCCATCTGTAATAGATTGAATCTCTACAAAGGCGAGGTTTTTTCCTCGCCTTTGTTGTATATAAAATTTTCTGTAGAAAGAGGTGAGAACAATGAATTTCAATAAATTTACAATAAAAGCGCAGGAAGCGTTGCAAAATGCTCAGGAAATAGCTTCCAGTTACAATAATCAGATTATAGAACCTGATCATCTCCTGGCTGCTTTAGTTCAGGATAGTGAAGGCATTGTTGTGCCTATCCTCCAAAAGGTTGGAGCAAATGTAAATTATATCAAGATAAAAATTAACGAAGCTATCGAACGTTTACCGAAAGTACAAGGCGCAAATATTTCGAATCAACATATCTCGCAGGCACTTGCACAAACATTTGAAGCTGCGCAACGCGAAGCCGACCAACTTAAAGATGAATTTATAAGTTCAGAGCATCTACTCCTTGGAATTCTCCAAAGTAAATCAACTGCAAGCAAACTGTTGATCGATCAGGGTGTAACGCGCGAAACCATTTATAAAGCTCTTAAAGATATACGCGGAACACAACGGGTTACTGACCAGATGCCCGAAGATAAATATCAGGCGCTTCAGCGCTTCGGGAGAGATTTAACGGCACTTGCCCAGCAAGGGAAATTGGATCCGGTAATCGGACGTGAAGAAGAAATAAGAAGAGTGTTACAAGTGCTTTCGCGTCGTACCAAGAATAATCCTGTACTCATAGGTGATCCCGGTGTTGGAAAAACAGCAATCGCAGAAGGAATAGCGCATCGGATTGTAACAGGCGATGTACCTGAAAATTTAAAATCGAAACGTATTATTGCACTCGATCTCGGAGCGTTAATTGCAGGCACAAGTTTTCGCGGACAGTTTGAAGAACGGTTGAAAGCAGTATTAAAAGAAGTTACAGAATCAAATGGAGAAATAATTCTCTTCATTGACGAACTCCATACACTTGTCGGAGCTGGTGCTGCCCAAGGTGCAGTTGATGCGGCAAATATGCTGAAACCTGCTCTTGCACGCGGCGATTTACGTGCCATTGGTGCAACAACAATTGATGAATATCGCAAGTACATCGAGAAAGATCCGGCACTGGAACGTCGGTTCCAACCTGTACTTGTAGATGAACCGAGTGTCGAAGATACAATTTCTATTCTGCGGGGTATTAAGGAGCGATACGAAGTTCATCACGGTGTTCGTATTACTGATGGTGCAATTGTAGCTGCCGCTCAATTAAGTCATCGCTATATCACCGACAGGTACTTGCCCGATAAGGCTATTGATCTCATAGATGAAGCGGCATCGAAATTACGTATCGAAATAGATTCTATGCCGGAAGAACTCGACAATGTAGAAAGAAAAATCAAGCAACTTGAAATTGAACGTGAAGCTGTACGTCGCGAAAAAGATGATGAATCCAAATCGCGACTCGAAGAAATTGAACAGCAGCTAGCTGAACTGAAACAGGAGCGCGATACACTTCGTGCTCACTGGAATGTAGAAAAGGAGCTCATTCAGTCTATTCGGAAAATGAAAGAAGATATTGAACATGCAAAAGTAGAAGCAGAACAACAGGAACGACAAGGAAACTTTGGAAGAGTTGCAGAGCTACGCTACGGTGTTATTGCAAACCTCGAAAAACAGTTGAAGGATGCATCGGCAAAATTGAGCAATGTACAAAAAGACCGCAAGATGCTCAAAGAAGAAGTTGACGCTGAAGATATTGCCGAAATTGTGGCAAAGTGGACTGGCATTCCGGTTCAACGAATGCTGGAGAGTGAACGCAGCAAGTTGCTTAACCTCGAAGATCGCATTCATGAGCGGTTGGTGAACCAAGAAGATGCTGTACGAGCGGTAGCCGATGCAATACGCCGGAGTCGTGCAGGCTTGCAGGATGCTAATAAGCCAATCGGTTCTTTTATCTTTCTCGGCAGTACCGGTGTTGGTAAAACAGAACTTGCAAAAGCCTTGGCAGAGTTTCTTTTTAACGATGAGAATGCAATTGTACGTATCGATATGAGCGAGTACATGGAAAAATTTTCGGTCTCGCGTCTTATCGGTGCGCCTCCCGGATATGTCGGCTATGAAGAAGGTGGACAGTTAACTGAAGCCGTGCGCCGGAAACCATATTCCGTAGTCTTATTAGATGAAATCGAAAAGGCACATCCGGAAGTCTTTAATGTACTTTTGCAACTTCTTGATGAAGGTCGACTAACGGATAGCAAAGGAAGAACAGTGAATTTCAAAAATACAATAATTATTATGACATCGAATCTCGGATCACATCTTATTCAGGAAAAAATGGAATTCCTGAACGAAGAAAATCGTGATGAAATTATGGGTGAACTGAGAGTACGTATTTTTGAAATGTTGAAGCAATCGATACGACCAGAATTTCTTAATCGTATCGATGAAATTATCTTCTTCAAGCCACTGACGATGAAAGAACTTGCTCAAATTGTAGAACTTCAGCTCCGCAAGGTACAGTCAATAGTTGCAGAAAAGAATATACGTCTGAACTTTACACCTGATGCTAAAGCTCGACTTGCAACTATTGGCTATGATCCGAGCTTTGGTGCACGACCTCTGAAGCGTACAATTCAGAAGTATGTTGTTAATGTTTTGTCTCAGAAAATTCTTGCAGGGGAAGTTGCCGATGGAGACGAAGTGATGATCGATGTTGATGAAAGAGGAATGCTGCAATTTGTGCCAGTAATTAAAGCCGACGTTGTAGAATAAATTCGTTCATCTTCCTCATCCCGTTCTGTCACACTATGTGGCGACAAACGGGGTTTTTATTTTCAGTAAGCAGAATACAAAAAGAAAGCTGATAGTATTTAGTAAAAATCTATAACTCCAACTCAAAAAATTATTCGTATAACTGCAGAAAATTAAAAGCGTCCTTAGAAACAAGTACCATTCTCGTAATTATGACATATTTATGAATGTAACTTAGTATAGTGCACTGTTTAATATTGGTTTTGAAAAAAAGATTTATTCGAATCAGTTTTAAAAAAAACAGTATTGTCATTACTGAAGTACGGTAGATTGCTATAAAAAAAACTATAATATTTGTGCACTAAAAAGGTACCCTTCCAAACAAAATTGCCGAAATGAAAAAGTGAATCTAATTCAGAATGTTTTGAACTTTTAATTCACAATTTGAATAATACTGATAAAATAGTATTAAACCATAAAAAGTCCATTTTATTAAATGCTGATGTTCTTCAAGAAAATCTTTTTGATAAGGAATATTTTGATTTGATAATTACTTCTCCACCTTACAATGTTGATATAAAATACAATTCGCATAATGATGATTTATCATATGATGAATATCTT
>FWPV01003388.1_pt1 | contig 36204 bp, 37 predicted proteins | sample 2228371 | NCBI WGS metagenome assembly FWPV01 (sample SAMEA103939776, study PRJEB20133) | metagenome | reverse complement strand
TTAATGCAATGGCAATAGGGAATAAAACACCTATATCGCCAAAGGCGCCTGATAGGTCCCACATGAATTGCTTTACTTTGCCCGAGAGAACTCGCATTGCATCGACTCTGCTATTTTAGTCTTTTTACCGCATACATCGCAATCTTCATCCCTTCGGATATTGAGCTTCCTGAACTCCATATCAATGGTATTAAATACAAGCATCTGTGAAAGCAGCGGCTTCCCGTAGCCTGTGAGCAGCTTTATTGTCAGCGGCATCCTTTCCTGTATAACGCATGACCCTGTATAAAACCCTTGAGTAAACCTTTTCTGCTGTCTCTGGCTATAACCATATGAAATATTTAAGGAACTTTTAATCAACCATTAGAGTTCTTTAACATTTATGTGAGTTTAGTGTGCCTCATTTACGCCTCGATTTGAAAAATGGCTTGTATATGCTGACATGTTTTTCGACTGTTCGTATGCCTCCAAATTTAAGCAATAGTCCGAGGACAGCTATCAGCAGAGACACTCCGGCTATTTTTATTGTATCCATCTCAACAACCCCATGCAGCATCAACTCTCTAAGTATTGCCACAATTGCAAGCTCGACCATGATATCAACAGAGATATGATGAAACTCTATATAGATAATAAGAATTCGCAATACCTCTACGAGGATAAATACGAACAAGAATTCTGAAATTACATGAGGGATGTTTGTCTCATGATAAATAACCGTTCCCAGGAGGTAAATAGTTTTAATGGTAAAGGCAAGAATCACGAGCACCAATCCGATCAGGATTAAATCCATTGCTACCTCTATATATTTTCTAAAAGCAGCATGTATCCAGAAATAGAACTCCGCCTGTTTTCTCTCACCCGTCTTATTCATCTCATCCGTTATGTTTTCCATAGATGCTCCGTTTTTCTATCCTCATGTGCCGTAAAAACCCCTGAGGCAATGTAAAAGTGGTGCCATTATATCAAATGGGGTTTCCTGTATTCAAGGTTTTTGGTTATTAGAGATGGTTCCTTTTAAATATTATGTTCGGAAGAAATTAAGATCTATACCGTGTTTTTTTATTCGCAATCCCATTATTCTCTCTGTTATGCCGAGCAGCCTTGCAGCCTTAGAGATATTGCCATTTGTGCTATTGAGGGCATCCAGGATCATCTCCCTTTCAAGGTTATCAAGAGCTGCCTGAAGTCCGCCTGAATATTTTAATCCCCTGTATTCAGACGGCTGCATAACAATAGGCAAATGATGCTGTTCGATGATACGATCGGTGCATAAAAGTACTGCTCTCTCAATACAGTTTTCGAGCTCTCTCACATTACCAGGCCAGTGGTATGACATTATAATGTTCATCGCAGATGAAGATATATTGGTTATCTCTTTTTTGTGTAAGCCACTATACTTTTTTAAAAAATAATCAACAAGCAAAGGTATATCTGTCTTACGTTCCCTTAATGGTGGAATGAATATAGGATATACATTTAAACGATAATAGAGATCATTCCGAAATTTTTCGAGCCTTATCAGTTCTTCAAGATTCCTATTTGTTGCAGCTATGACCCTCACATCTACTTTTATGGTGTTAGAACTACCAACCCTCTCAAACTCCTTTTCCTGCAGAACCCTTAAAAGTTTAACCTGTGTAGAAGGTGAAAGATCCCCAATCTCGTCGAGGAAAATTGTACCTCCATTTGCTAATTCAAAACGTCCCTTCCTCATAGATATCGCACCCGTAAAGGCACCCTTTTCATGTCCAAATAATTCACTCTCTATAAGAGTCTCTGGCAGGGCAGCACAGTTAACCTTCACAAATGTCTTATCAGCTCGATTGCTGCCATAGTGTATTGCATGAGCTACCAATTCCTTACCAACTCCGCTCTCTCCACGAATCAAAACCGTTGCATCTGTTTTTGATACATTCTCGATTAGTTCATACACCATCTGCATAGCCTTAGAATCACCTATAATATTTGATGGTTTATATCTGTTCTTTAACTCCTTATAAAGCATTATATTTTCATCAATAAGCCTGCGGTGCTCCTCTTGAGCAGCCTGTCTTAAGCTTACAGCTCGAGCAATCATAGACGCTATTATCGTGAGCAACCTCAGGTCTTCCTCAAGAGAGACCCTATCAGAAAACATCCTATCCACGCTTAACGCCCCGATAGTTTCATGTCCTATCTTGATCGGAACACAGATAAATGATATATCCTTTTTCCTTATATTCTTCCTCGCACCAGTCCTATTTAAAAAAAGAGGCTCTTTTGAAATGCTCTCAACCACGGCTGCCTGCCCAGTCTGTATTACCCTGCCAGTTATCCCTTCTCCAATCCTGTATTTGCCAAGTCTTTTCTGGCTTTCAGATAGTCCGTAAGCCTCTTCTATATAAATCTCACCTGTCTCTCTATCTAAAAGAGTTATAGTGCCTCTTAACATCTCGTAATGATCTGCCATTGTCTTTAATATAGGTTTTAACACAGAGGTCATATCCATATTCTGCCCCAACAGCTGACTGATATCAAAAAGAAGTGATAGCTCCTTTATCTCCTTTTTTATTTTTCCTGCATTCATCTGTTCTCCCTAATCCGGGTATCCAAGTGTAAAGAATTTTCTATAAAATCCAAATGCCTTTTTATGATACTGCACAAAAATAGAGTCTGTATCGCTACTGACTCCTTTTATACATATTCCATTTTCATTACTAAACCAGTCTCTAAGAATTCCTGGTGTAACCTCAATATGAAACTGTAATGCATATATCCTATCAGAATATTTGAATGCCTGGTTTGGATATAAATCAGAAGCGGCAAGCCTTACAGCACCAACGGGAAGTTCAAATGTATCTCCATGCCATTGAAAAACAATTGCATTACAACCGTCGGTTGCCAATTCAGAAATAACAGCATCTTTACCACCCTCCTCTGTCAATCTAACGGAATACCATCCAATCTCTTTCTCCGTGCCCTGATAGACCCTTGCGCCAAGAGCATGGGCTATCATTTGTGCTCCAAGACAGATACCAAGCATATACTTGCGAGAATCGATTGCCTTGCGAATGAAAAGTGCCTCCTGCTTCAAAAATGGATATCTTTCCATCTCATAAACCGCCATTGGACCACCCATAATAATAATATGACTGAAGCCTTGAGGCTCAGGCAGAGATTCTCCCTTTGAGAGATCAACTATGTGATACTGCACATTTATGATTCTTATATAATCCTCGATGGTTCCGGGTCCTTCATGACCTGCATTTTTTATTATTAATATATTCATTTCCGCCTCAATTCGACGGCAATTAATTGCCGTTTAATTATATCAATGACGATACAGGTACTGTCAAGAAATCAGGATTATGCTATAATTTAAAAAATAAAAAATTGGAGAACGAAATGAGTCATCCTAAGGGTTTTTTATTCTCTGCGGTTGAGGCTGCCATAAAAAAACCTGGCAGAAAAGACCTCGCATTGATTTATTCAGAAGCAGAGGCCACGATGTCAGGCATGTTTACAACCAACAGCGTAAAGGCTGCTCCAGTAATACTCGATATAAAAAGAATAAAATCAGGCGTTGGGCAGGCAATTATAGTAAACAGTGGTAATGCAAATGCCTGCACAGGTAAAAAAGGAATGGCAAATGCTATAGAAATAACGAATAAGATAGCAAAGGAATTGAAACTGAAGAGTTCATCAGTGTATATATGCTCCACAGGCGTTATCGGAACACAGCTTCCAATGGAAAGGATAATCAGCAAGATTCCAGAACTAATCAAAGGTCTTGGAGAATATACAATCTCTGACCTTGCCTGTGCGATTATGACAACAGATACATTTCCGAAATATATTACGAGAAAAATAAAGATAAATGGAAAAACTATTACTGTCTCTGGAATATGCAAAGGAGCAGGCATGATTTGTCCTAACATGGCAACAATGCTTTGCTTTCTTATGACCGATGCAGCTATAAAACAAACCGCACTTGATAGGGCTTTAAGGGATGCCGTGGAAGGATCATTTAACAGAATAACTATAGATGGAGATATGTCAACGAATGATACTATTTTAATAATGGCTAATGGAATGGCACAAAATAATCTAATAACTAATGACTCAAAAAAAGAATATAAAATATTCTCAGATACAATTTCAGATATTACACACGAGTTGAGCAGGATGATAGTAAGGGATGGAGAGGGTGCAACAAAAATTGTTGAAATAGAGGTCAGGAATGCAAAGAACGAACATGAAGCTAAAAGAGGAGCACTAACAATCGCCAACTCGTTACTGGTCAAAACTGCAATTTATGGAAATGATTCAAATTGGGGAAGGATAATGGCTGCTATTGGCCACTCAGGAATAGCAATTAAGGAAGAAAAGATTGACATATATTTAAATGGCCTTAAGATAGTCAAAAATGGTATCGGCACAGGCAAAGACTCGGTGGCAAATGAAAGATTAAAAAGCAAGGAGATAAAAATAATAGTCGATCTAAAAATGGGTAAAAAAAACGCAAAGGTTCTGACATGCGACCTTTCAGAAGATTATGTAAAAATAAACGCTGAATATAGGACATAAAAATGCAGCAATGGCCAACACTGGAAGAACAAATTAAAGCCGCTGGTATTTATTATCCAAGGTCATACGATATAGCTTATAGAGTGGGCTATATATTGCAAAGTATGGGAGCTGTCTTGTTTGCTATTTTTTACGGAATATCTTCTGACCTATATATAATACCTCTCATATTATTTGACGCCGGACTTGCAGTTTCTTCTATTTTTCTTCTTGTCTGGAAGGCAGAGATCAAGAAATTAATATTGAGGATGACATTCGGCGGAATCGCACTCCAGATAATAAGTATCTTTTTCGAACCAATAAATTCATTCTACGCAAACAAGATTTTCTTTTTTGGTCTTGGTTTATCCCTGGCAGGAGGAGCTGGTCTGGTTGGGAAAGAAGCGTATTGTTTTAGGTTCTATGAGGGGTGGCTTTTGCTAATGATATACCCGATATCTGTAATTCCAAATCTATTCGGGTTTTCGAACTACAAATATAATCTTGCTGTTTCTATAATAATAGCCATTCTTCAATTATCTTTCCTCAGGAAAAAGCTATCTCAGCCTATTTTAAAAAAATGCGAGGGCAATGTGTGTGGCTTGCCAGACACAAAGTAAAATGAGAATATCTGGTGGTATAGCAAAAGGCAGAAGAGTCATTTTAAGAAAAGGCGATTCATCTACAAGACCAACATCTGCAAAGGTGAGAGAAGCCATATTCAATATCCTAAGAGAAAAGATCATTGATTGCATATTCCTTGATCTTTATGCAGGTACCGGTGCAGTTGGCATCGAGGCAATCAGCAGGGGTGCAGGCCTGGTGATTTTTGTTGACAACAATAGGTCTAATACAATAATGATAAAAAAGCTTATTGAAAAATTTGGCTTGAGCCAAAAGGCAAAGGTCTTTACTGAAAACACACTGGAATTTTTGAAAAACACTAAAACGAAATTCGATATCATATTTGCTGATCCTCCTTATGCATCTTCAGAGCTTGATATTGTATTGCCTTTGATAGATAACTTGAATATATTAAATATGAAAGGCTTGTTTGTTGCAGAACATCCATCTAAAAAAGATATGCCATTAATTATAGGAAATTTGAAACTCATAAAGACATATAAATATGGAGATTCAGCAATAAGCATTTATAAAAAAGAGGAAAGGACATGAAAATAGCTATTTATCCCGGAACATTTGATCCAATAACAAATGGTCATCTTGATCTGATAGAAAGGGGACTCAGGATATTTGATGAAATCATAGTGGCTGTCGCCCCTAATCCCAAAAAAAGGCCTTTATTTACACTTGAGGAAAGACTTCACCTGATAGAAAATTCTATTAAGGACTGCAAAAATGTGAGGGTAGAGGCATTTAATGGTCTGCTCGTTGATTATGTAAGGGGAAAAGGTGGGATAGTGATAATAAGAGGGTTGAGGGCAGTATCTGACTTTGAATACGAACTTCAGATGGCACTGATGAACAGAAGATTGGACATGAGCATAGAAACAGTTTTCATGATGCCTTCTGAGGAGTTCTCTTTTCTGACCTCCACCATTGTGAAGGAGGTAGCCTCTTTTGGAGGCTCAGTAAAGGGTCTCGTTCCAGAAATCGTAGAGCAGGCAATGAAAGAAAAGTTTAAGTTAATAAAGGATTTTATTGATTAAAGTATTTATCCAATAAATATTTTCTAAACCTTCATAACATAAACACTGCTTGCCTGAGGTCCTTTCTCACCCATTTCCTCAACAAAACGCACCATGGTACCAACCGTCAATTTCTTAAAGTCATGGTTGATGACACTATTTTCATGAAAATATACATCTCTCCCGTCAGGAGTTGTCAAAAAACCATATCCCTTATCCAGCTCTAATTTACTGATCTGAGCATGTGGCATCTCCTCATGGTGCTTCACCTCTCCACGAACTCTGGTGGCGTAATCTTCTAATTCACGATAAGCTGCATTAAATGCCTCTCTTATGGCTATGCTCAAATTTTTATTTGGTTGTTTTTTTACTACAATCTCCTTACCAGGAACTGCCAGATCAATGCTTACATTGTAAACAATCCCTGCATTTTTATTATGATGATGAGGTGCTTCAACAACAACCCTGCATTTTGTTATGTTTTCAAAAATCCTTGTAAGTTTTTCTGCCTTCCTGGCTATCTCATCTCTTACGGCATCACCCAGCTCAACATCTCGAATAACAATCTTTAATGGAAGTTTCATTTTTGGACCTCCTTAATCTATGTTTTTGATAACTGATATCAAAATCCTATTTTTCAGCATACATTTCCTCAAGTTGACAACACCTAACAAGATGCTTAAACTTAATGGATATGGAAAAAATTATAAGGGATATTATACATAAATCTATAAAGAGTATGCCAATTCTTGAAGATCTCTTGATCGAAATAGAAATTCCGAGAGAGAGAAATTTTGGTGACATGTCAACCCCTATAGCAATGAACCTCTCAAAAAAGCTCAGGAAACCACCACAAAAAATAGCTGAAGAAATCGTTAGTTCAGTTAAAAGCGATGAAAGGTCATCCAAAATATTCGACAATATAAGCATAGCAGGACCAGGATTCATAAACTTCACATTCTCTAAGAAATATCTCTGTGATGAATTGCGGGAATTACTGAAAAAAGAGAAGGATTTTCTTATAGAAGACATCGGCAAGGGGAAAAGAGTACAGATAGAGTTTGTTAGCGCCAACCCAACAGGTCCCTTACATCTTGGACATGGAAGGGGTGCCGCATTGGGAGAGGCATTATCAAATCTGCTAAAAGATGCTGGATATAAAGTAGAAAAGGAGTATTATATCAATGATGCTGGCAGACAGTTAAAACTCCTTGGACTTTCTGTATTAGTCAAATACAAACATCTTTCAGGAATAGATTACCCTTATCCTGAAGATGGTTATAAGGGTGAATACATTGAAGACATTGCAAAGGAGTTTAAAGATATTGGAATAGAGTTTAAGGACGATAATGAATTGCTCGAAAAAATTACCGATTTCGCTTACAAAAAAATGCTTGATGAGATAAAAAGAGACTTGAGTGACTTCGGAATATCCTTCGATTCATGGCAGAGCGAACGGGAACTTTACAAAAATAACGAGGTAGTTAAGGCGATAGATGAATTAAAAAACCTTGGCTATATATATGAAAAAGATGAAGCATACTGGTTCAAATCAACAGAGTTTGGAGATGACAAAGATAGAGTTGTGATTAAAAAAGATGGTGAATACACATATTTTGCCCCAGACATTGCATACCATAAGAAAAAGATCGAAAAAGGATTTGACGAAATAATTGATATATGGGGAGCTGATCATCATGGCTATATTCCAAGGATGCAGGGTGTTATTCAGGCACTTGGATACCCAAAGGAATACTTAAGGATATTACTTGTTCAACTCGTAACTCTTTTAAGAGGTGGAAAACCAGTTCAGATGTCAAAAAGGGCAGGTGAATTCATAACACTCAGAGAGGTGATTGATGAGTTAGGTGCAGATACTACTAAATTTCTTTTTCTTACGCGGAGACCTGATAGCCATCTTGAAGTAGATATTGAGGTTGCAAGGGCACAGAGCCATGAAAATCCCGTCTTTTATGTGCAGTATGCATATGCAAGAATTAATAGTATATTTCAAAAAACTGCTGAACAGAATATAATATCATCAACTGACGGGTTAATAGATTTTAATTGCGAGCTATTAAATAGTGAAGAGATGCAAATAATCAAAAAGGTACTGACATACCCAATGGTTTTTAAAAACGCTGCATTGGCTCGAGAACCCCATAGAATAACCTTCTATCTTCAAGAGCTTGCTGGTATGTTTCACCCTTACTACCAGAAATATAGGATAATCACAGATGATAACGAATTGACCAGGACAAGGCTTGCCTTGTGCCAGGGAATAAGGACTGTACTGATGCACGGACTTAAAATACTCGGGGTTAATGCCCCTGAAAGAATGTAATTATTCACTAAAACGGAGCACAAAATTTAGTGGCAATTAATAAAAGTATACCAGATATTTCTATCATCGTACCTTTATATAATGAACAGGATAATATCTATCTTTTATACACATCGATCTGTGAGGTCATGAACAATGCTGGCATATCTTTTGAACTTATATTTGTTGATGATGGTTCAAATGATAACTCCCTTTCGATAATAAAAGACCTATCAAAAAATGACAGCAGGGTCAGATTCTTTAGTTTTAGCAGAAATTTTGGTCATGAGGCAGCATCAAGCTGTGGCTTTAAAATGGCTCGGGGCAAGACAGCCGTACTTATTGATGCTGACATGCAGGACCCACCATCTCTGATTCCAGAGATGTACAAAAAATGGAAAGAGGGATATGAAGTCGTTTATGCCAAAAGAATATCAAGACAGGGAGAGACCTTTTTAAAAAAATCAACCTCTCATCTTTTCTATAAAATTATGAATCGTTTCAGTAAAATTAAAATACCCATAGATGTTGGAGACTTCAGATTGGTTGACAGGGCTGTCATTGATGCATTTAATAGCCTTACAGAAAGAAACCGTTTCGTAAGGGGACTTTTCACTTGGGTAGGTTATAAACAAACGGCTATCCAGTACAACAGATTACCAAGAAGCAGGGGAAAGACAAAATACAACTGGTTGAAACTAATTTTGCTCTCAATGGATGCCTTTTTCAGTTTTAGTCTTGTTCCCCTGCGTTTGTGCATCATAATTGGAATCGGTACAATTATTTTCAGTTTCTTAACTGTTGGAAGTATTGTTATTCAGAGGCTCTTTCTTGGGCTTGACATCCCTGGATATGCCTTACTCACTGCAGGCATGTTTCTTCTCGGCGGAGTTCAGCTAACATTTCTTGGCATTATTGGAGAATATATCGGAAAGATTTATAGTGAGGTACAGAATCGTCCTCTTTACATAATAAAAGAATGCAGTGAGTCAGATAATAATTAAACTACAACAGCTTCAGATGTAGGTTTTGCGAGCAACTCATCTATCTCAGAGCCATCTATTGTCTCTCTTTCAAGAAGTGCATTTGCAAGCCTGTCAAGCAATTCATAATTTTCCTGCAAAAGCCCCTTTGCTGTCTCATATGCCTCAATGACGATCCTCCTAACCTCTTCATCTATTTCCTGAGCAGTCTTATCACTATAATCTTTGTGTTTTGCAATCTCTCTGCCAAGAAAAATCTGTTCATCTTTCTTTCCGAAAGTAAGAGGTCCAAGCCTTTCACTCATCCCCCATTCCGTGACCATCTTTCTTGCAAGATCAGTAGCCCTCTCAAGGTCGTTTCCTGCACCAGTAGTCATGTGATGAAGTGCTATCTCCTCTGCAGCCCTTCCTCCAAGAAGAACCATCAGGGTCTTCAGTAGATAGTCCTTTGAATATGTATATCTATCATCAATCGGTAACTGCTGAGTTACACCAAGCGCCCTTCCCCTCGGAATGATACTAACTTTATGGATAGGGTCTGTACCTGGTGTCAATTTTGCCACAAGGGCATGACCTGCCTCATGGTATGCTGTATTCCTCTTTTCAGCATCACTTAAGACCATGCTGCGCCTTTCAACACCCATTAAGACCTTGTCCTTTGCAGATTCAAAATCTGACATGTCAACCCTTTCTTTGCCCTTTCTTGCGGCAAGAAGTGCAGCCTCGTTAACAAGGTTTGCGAGATCAGCACCAGAAAATCCAGGTGTGCCTCTCGCTATTTTTTCTAAATTAACATCTTCTGCAATGGGTATCTTCTTGGTGTGTACCTTTATAATCTCGAGTCTTCCCCTCACATCAGGGATCGGCACAACTATCTGCCTGTCAAACCTCCCCGGCCTTAAAAGCGCAGGGTCTAAGACATCAGGCCTGTTAGTAGCAGCAATAATTATTATTCCTTCGCTTCCCTCAAACCCATCCATTTCAACAAGAAGCTGATTCAGTGTCTGCTCTCTTTCGTCGTGCCCTCCTCCGAGTCCAGCCCCCCTGTGTCTTCCGACAGCATCTATTTCATCTATGAATATAATGCAAGGGGCATTCTTTTTTGCCTGATCAAATAGGTCTCTTACCCTTGATGCACCAACCCCTACAAACATTTCTACAAAATCAGAACCAGATATTGAAAAGAAAGGCACTCCTGCCTCACCAGCGATTGCCTTGGCAAGGAGCGTCTTTCCGGTACCCGGCGAGCCTACTAACAAGACACCCCTTGGAATCTTACCACCGAGTTTAGAGAACTTCTGAGGATCCTTTAGAAACTGGATTATCTCTTCTACTTCAGCCTTTGCCTCCTCTATACCAGCAACATCCGCAAAAGTTACCTTTACAGACTTATCTGATATAAGCTTTGCCTTTGCCCGACCAAAGGACATAGCCTTATTTCCACCCATCTGCATCTGCCTCATAAAAAATATCCAGATCAAGACAAGAAATATAATAGGACCCCACGAAAAGAAGAAATTTACATACCATGGAGTCTGCTCGGGCGGCTTGGCTGTAATCTTGACATTTTTACTTCTCAGTTCTTTGACCAGTTCAGGGTAATCTACAGCATAAGTCCTGAATTTAGAGCCATCCTTGAGTCTCCCTGTTATATCATTCTCCTTTATTGTTACCTCTTCAACTTCCCCTGATTCTACCTTTGATATAAACTCAGAAAATATAATCTCCTTCTCTCCCTTTGGCGGGACGCTGAACAGGTTAAAAAGAAGGATCATCGTGATCCCTATTAGCAACCACATAACTAAGCTTCTGTACATAAATCTCCTTTAACTAAAGAATTTCAATCTTATTTTAACATATTTAGACTTATAATCTCTTTCTGGATTCCAATCAGTTCAGCTATACCTTTTTCTGCAAGCCAAATCATTCTGTCGAGCATATCTTTTGAAAATGGTTGTAATTCAGCAGTCCCCTGTATTTCAACTATCTTTCCTTCCCCTGTCATAACAATATTCATATCAACCTCTGCAGTTGAGTCCTCAGCATAGCAAAGATCAAGAACAGGTTCATTATTAATAATGCCAACGCTAACAGCGGCAAGATACTCTTTTATAGGATTTTTATCAATCAACCTGTTTTTTAATGCATACCGGACTGCATCACTTAATGCAATAAATGCCCCTGTAATAGAAGCAGTTCGAGTTCCACCATCCGCCTGTATTACATCACAGTCAATCCATATAGTTCTCTCTCCTAACAGCTCTAAATCTACAACTGCCCTCAGCGCCCTTCCTATTAATCTTTGTATCTCCTGTGTCCTCCCTCCAATTCGACCAGCTGTAGATTCCCTTACAGTCCTTGAATGGGTAGCCCTCGGAAGCATGCCATACTCGGCAGTCACCCACCCCTTTTTTTGATCTTTTAGAAAGGGAGGCACCCTATCATCAATGGTAGCTGTACAGATAACCCTTGTATTTCCAAACTCAATCAGAACAGAACCCTCAGCAGTCTTTATAAAATCTCTTATTATATTCACTTTCCTTAACTCATCATTCCTTCTACCATCATGCCTCATCTTCCCTCCTGATTAATAGCACAAGATTATCCCTGTGTATAACCTCATCAGAATATTTATAGCCGAGGGCTATATCTATATCTGAGGTCTTTTTACCTTTTATTCTTTCTATGTCAGCAGAAGAATAATTAACTATCCCTTTTGCAACACGATTCCCATAAGCATCCATGCAGTACACTGCATCTCCTACATCAAAAGTTCCTTCTACCCTTATAATCCCTGCAGGCAATAGACTCTTGCCTAAGTCAACAATTGCCTTAACTGCACCGCCATCAAGAAAAATACTTCCTTTTGGCTTAATGGCATAAGCTATCCACCCTTTTTTTGAGGAAAGCCTTTTTTTCAAATAAGGTCTGAACTCTGTGCCGTGATGAACCCCTTTTATTAGAGATGGAATGAGTCCTTTTTTTCTTCCGTTAACAATATTGACCACTATCCCATAAGATAATGCCTTTTTAGATGCCAATAGCTTCGAATACATCCCTCCCGTTCCGACTGCGCTCCCAGCACCACCAGCCATCGACTCCATCTCTGGAGTAATCTCACTTGCGAATTTAATTATCTTTGCATCAGGATTCTTGTTTGGGTCAGATGTGTATAGCCCATCAACATCAGAAAGGATAATAAGCCTATCGGCATCTATCAATCCTGCAACAAGGGCGGCAAGCTGATCGTTATCACCAAATTTTATCTCATCTGTTGCAACTGTATCATTCTCATTAATAATAGGTATTACTCCATATGAAATAAGCGTAATAAGGGTATTTTTAGAATTCAGATATCTGGTCCTTATTGACAGATCATCTCTCGTTAAAAGAACCTGAGCTAACTTAAGACCAAAAATGCTGAAATTCTTTTCATATGCCCACATCAGTGAAGACTGACCAACTGCAGCAGCAGCCTGTTTCAATCTAATATCTTTGGGCTTTTCTTTCATACCGAGTTTTTTCATTCCGGCTGCAATTGCACCTGATGAAACAATAACCACCTCGTAACCCTCTTTATATATCTTTGACACATCATCGGCAATAGAATAAATCCTCTTTTGATTCAATCCACCCCTTTTATCAGTAAGAATATTGCTTCCTATCTTTAGGACTATCCTGCTCATTTCTTAAGACCTTCTTCTACTCTTTGTGCCAGATATATTACCAAATCCCTTATACCATAACCAGTAACAGCTGAGACTGCAAAAAAATTCAATCCCTTTTTTTCGCAATAATCCTTCAACCTATTTAATCTACTTTTATCATGTGTAATATCAAGTTTTGTGCCTGCAACCACCATGGGCTTATTTAAAAGCTCTGAACTGTATAATACTAATTCCCTGTTTATCTTTTCAAAGTCTTCAACAGGGTCAGTTGTCTGCAAATCAGAAATATCCACGAGATGCAGTAAGATTGATGTCCTTTCTACATGGCGCAAAAACTGAAACCCAAGCCCTGCACCCCTGTGAGCACCTTCTATAAGGCCTGGTATGTCTGCAACAACAAAACTCCTGAAGTCTTCCAATTTTACAACTCCGAGATTAGGCACTAAAGTAGTAAACGGATAATCTGCTATCTTCGGCTTTGCAGATGATATAACAGATATTAATGTTGATTTTCCTGCATTTGGAAGTCCGATTAACCCAACATCAGCAAGTAGTTTGAGCTCAAGGACAAGCGTCCTTTCCTCTCCCTTTTCGCCAGGTTGAGCAAACTTAGGTGCCTGTCTGACAGATGTTGCAAAGTGTGCATTACCGAGCCCTCCCCTGCCACCCTTTGCTGCAATAACCTCTTCATCATGCACATCAAGGTCTGCAATAACATCACCTGTTTCAGCATCTTTAACTATGGTACCAACCGGGACGAGTATAATTTTGTCATCTCCGTCTCTACCATGCTTGTTAGAGCCTTTCCCGTGCTCACCTCTTTGCGCCCTGTACTCACGCTGGTATTTTAAATCGAGTAAGGTATTTAACTCTCTCGTTGCCTTTATAATTATATCTCCTCCCTTTCCACCGTCACCACCATCTGGACCTCCCCTTGGTACAAACTTCTCCCTCCGGAAGCTCACACATCCCCTTCCGCCATCCCCTGCCTTTACATAAATCTTTACATAATCGACGAATTTCATGATTTAATAATCCAAACAAAAAAGGCAGGTCAAATAACCCGCCTTTCAACACTTACCCTTTAATTATCTTAAGCTAAATATTAACCGATGCTGTCGGGATTTCTACTGGATATACACTGATCTTCATTCGAGACTTGTCTTTTCTTTCAAATTTAACAATCCCATCTGCTAAAGCAAAAAGCGTGTCATCAGACCCTCTTCCCACATTGATACCAGGATGAAACTTTGTACCACGCTGTCTTACAAGTATATTCCCTGCACGAACAAATTGTCCTCCAAACCTTTTAACACCGAGCCTTTTAGACTCGCTATCACGGCCGTTTCTTGAACTTCCGACACCTTTCTTATGAGCCATTTTATCCTCCGATTATCTCTTTAATTTTCAATAATGTATAATGCTGTCTATGTCCCTTCAGCCTTCTTATAGCCTTCTTAGGCCTCGGGCGCAAAATTAAAACTTTATCCATCTTTCCTTTTCCTATAATTTCTGCCTTAACACTTGCTCCATCAATATATGGTTTACCAAATACTATGCCATTGTCCTTAGAGATAGCAAGCACATTACCAAATACAATTTCTGAATCCTTCTCCCCGCAAACATTGTCAATACTGATTTTATCTCCAGGAGAAACCTTTACCTGCTTACCACAAGCCTCTATTACTGCATACATTATTTTTCACCTCCGACTAAGTGTAGATATAAATTTAAACAGAATAATATAAAAAAAGTCAATTTTTATAAGAGATAAGGACTTTTGCGACTTTTCTCCTTTCTCAATTTTAAACCGCATTGGCATCTTTTTTGAGATATTTATCTTCCCTTTTCCATGTGTCAGATATTTCTGTCTTAAGTACTTATATAAGGGTGATTATCTTCTGAGGGATAGGGATATCAATGCCTGAAGACTCTCCCATTCTTCTTTGATTCTTTTACGCAATTTGCTGATGAGTTTCCTGTCTCTGCAAAGCCTTCCTTTGTTGCTTCCTCCCCATGCTTTTCATAAAAACGGCCATTTGTTTCGAAATCGGAAGTGTCAATTCCTTTACTTCTTTTAATTCAAATTCTTTAATGAATCCAAGTAAGTGAATTAGTTCGTAAAGTAATTCAAAAAAATAACTATTCCACGCTATTTTGCTACCATGTAATTATCGTAAAGAACTTTTCCCACAAAAAAGTCTCCCCAAGCAATCCCCACATCAGGAAGGGTAGATTTTATAATCCAGTCGGTAGGAGGAATATTCGTAACCATGAAATAGTTAATACTGAAATGTATCATCAAGACTGAACCATAGATAACTATCAATCCATTCAAAAGATAGCCATACACAGCAGTGCGTGGAGACATGAAAAGCAAAGTCACCAAAAGTACATCAACCATCGGGAGGAAAGATGCTAAAAAGTAAGTCGGACTGAAATGTTTTACTGAAGGGTCTATTTTATCTGGGATCATAAAAGGATGAATCCTGTAATGCAATAAAAAACCTGATATTGCAAGCAAAAAAAGCGTAAGTATAAGTAACTTCCTGTTCATGGTGCTACCTCGTAAAATCTAGTTTGTATCCAAGATAAATGGTCAAAAAAATAGCAATGATATGTAAAATTATCCATCCTATCCTGTATCTCATAAAATACTGAAGCATATCACACCTCCTATTTCAGAAATACGCCGATGACATAAAAAAAAGAAATACCCAAAACATGGATCAACCACCACGCTGGACTTAGAAAGGATGCCGGTTTTTTCATAGTAACACCTCCTTTTTAAATAAAAACAGAAAAAATTGACATTGTCAAATTGTTTGCCACTTAGAAAGGTATGGACATATTAACTTAAAGGGACTTTGTCCCTTTAAAATCCTGATTACGTTAAAAGGCTATAGGCTATAGGCTGTAGGCTATAGGCTAACTATCGCCTATCTTTTGCCTTAAATACTTAATCAGGGAGTTTGAGGGACAGAGTCCCTCAAAGGTCTTAGCTAAAAACAACTGTAATGTATCTGAGACAGCCCGTATCTTGGGTATATCCAGAAATACTACCAGAAGGGCAAGAGTGGTAAATATGTCTATACATATCTGGTTCGCAGATTACCACTTTATTTGACCTTTATATTAAAATTCTATTATATTTTTAATAATATTTAAAAAACTTTCATGGAGGGGTCAAGCATATGCCAATATATGAGTATGAGTGTCTGCAGTGTGGAATTAATCATGAGGTTATGCAAAAATTCAGTGACGAACCTATAACAACATGCCATATATGTGGTGGCAGCATGAGAAAACTCCTATCAAAGACATCCTTTGTTTTAAAAGGAACTGGATGGTATGTAACTGACTATGCATCTGCAGAAAGAAAAAAAGCCATGGAAGCAGAAAAAGGAAAATCCGAAAATAAATCATCTGAATCAAAAATATCAGAGGCAAAAGAGGCTGCTGCCTCAAAATAATTATGACGCTTACACATATTCATGTTCCCTATAAAAAGATTGCTGAACATATAAATTTTATTTCAGAAAATAGGCTGAATCTCGAAATATACTTTGATTCGGACAGCCTCGATAAAATAAATTCAGATTTAGTATATGGCTTACTATACAAACTAAATTATAACCCCTCTATCTCTATTCATGCACCGTTTATGGATCTATCACCAGGTGCAGTGGATTCAGCAATTAGAGAAAAGACTATCGAGAGATTCAATCAGGTTCTGGACATCGCGGAAATCCTTAGACCTAATATAATAGTATTTCATTCAGGCTACGAGAAATGGAAATATGCCCTCAAAATAGACACATGGTTAAATAAGAGCCTTCAGACATGGCATATAATTAATGAAAGGGCCATAAAAATACAAACAAAAATCGCCATCGAAAACATCTTTGAAGAGGAGCCAACGAACCTCCGGCTGTTAATGGATGCGATTAATTCGGATAATTTTGGTATATGCTTTGATACAGGACACTTTAATTTATTTTCTAAGGTCTCCCTCAATGAATGGATTAATACCCTCAAAAAATACATTATAGAACTCCATCTACACGACAACAACAAAGAGGCGGATTCACACTATCCAATTGGAGATGGATGTTTTGACTTTGATGCCTTGTTCAAGGAATTAAAGGATAATAATTGTTTATACACAATCGAGGGTCATTCTCCTGATGATGTCTTAAAGAGCATTCAAAGATTAAACAAGTATATAAAAACTACATAAATTTTTTCTTAAACTCCGCAATTAAGTCTTCAGCGTTATCTAAGTTATGAAAGACGATTCCTCTTAGCTCTTTATACTTATTTATTAGTTTTCTGTCTTCTTTATTTATTTTTTTATCGATGTCATTTAATAGCCTTTCAGTTTTTTTCGATCTCCAAAGATATTTGTTATACTTCCTGGCATCTGCCTTTATAGAAAAATCTCCCGATATATACCACTTGTCTCTAAAATCCACCCATGATGCAAAGTCTTCTATTTTATAGCCTTCTGCTATTTCAATCTGATCCCTTATACGCATATCATTAATCCTCAAGCCATCTTTGTTAGCTACAATCTTATATCCACCTTTAAAATTATTTCTGGCACCCTGGTTATCCATAAATTCCCATTCAGAAACCGCTACCTGACTCTCCTTATGACAACTATCACAATCTCTTGCCTTCCCAAAAGGATGAGATGCCTGTTGTAGTTCAAACCATAACAGATGTTTGTTATTTGCTCGTGAATCAAAGGTACCCAAAACAAAATAGGCATCCCTTGTTTGTCCATCAGGCCACCTAAACTGAATGCTACTGGATCGCCTCACATCGGGTTTAATATTACCAACCATATGAGGCCATATCTTAACAGGCATCCATATACCCTTCTGGTCTTTAATTAATATAGGTGGTTTCTGTATACCATAATAAAGGTATTTCTTAAAAGGATTCATTCTTCCTGCAATATTACCCGGACCCCAAACTGTAATCTGATAACCCCTTAGCTCATTTATATGACATGAGGCACAATCCATATTTTTATGAATACCTTTTGAGTGTGCATCCTCTATTTCGATATGACAATCCTGGCAGATAGCCTTCCTCTGCATATCGCCCATTCCCTTTTCGCCTGTAGTATGGCAATCAACACAATGAATGTCTTTTTTATAATGGACATCTGGCTCCATTCCTACCGGAATAGAAAAGTCTCCGCCAATATATGTTTCTCCCCTTCTACTTTGCATTGCACCAGGATGACAGATGCTTGTGCCTCTACCATACCCTGCACAGCTTTCTGACCTTGGCACTTTATTAAAATTATGAACACCCTTTAATCTATCTGGTGCATAATGGCAGTCAAGACATCCTGTATGACAGATGTTACAGAATTTTTGCTTATCCATTGCCTGATATCTTGAAAGTGGTACATTCATCTCTTCAGCAATCTTTTCGGTATTTTTAAAAGAAAAACCGATCTTGCTTAATTTCTCTGAACGAGCAATATCAGCGAAAGAGGGACCGCAATTATGTGGACCATACGGTTCAAGCCATGTCTTCATGGTCCTCTGTCTGAAATTTGTTCCCATATGGGTAGTATTAAATTGTTTGAACTCAGAAGGATGACAATCTGGTCTTCCGCATGTCTTTTTTGCGATACCTGGATCATAACCAAAGGTCTCCCTGCTTCTGTCATGCCAGAGGACATTCCTGACCATCCAGTGGGGCCATAACTCACCATTAATTTCTACATGTGGTAGCATCCTCCTTATCTTATCCTCTCCTGTAGGCAATAATGCACCCCTGTATATATCCTTTCTCCTGACTATATTACCGTCATGTCCAACGAAAATAACAGAGAGCATACCCTTGTGTGCCTTTTCGGCATCCTTTGCCCTCCCGTTTCCGAGATGGCATTGTATGCAATGCACATATGGATGTCTTGATTCCTTTTCGACCATCTCCTGTGTGACATATAATTCTGGATAACCGAGTTCCTCCATTTTTTTCTTATTGGAATGGCATCCGATACACTCTATACTCGAATCTTTCCATGCACGGTACCCCAAAATCAGGACCACAAAGAAAAGCTGTAAAATAAAAATTAAAAAAGTCTTCCGGTTAATATAATTGCTAATTGTTCCTAACCTCATATGACAAGAATTTAACATAACATCAAAATTTTTAGCCATCAAAAATGAAATTGTAAACTTTTTATGTTAATATAGTTGACAATGAAAAGGGTTGTCATAACAGGAATTGGCGCAATAACACCGCTGGCAAATAATTTCTTTGATTCATGGACCCTCTTAAATAAAGGAGTTTCTGGTATAGATAAGATTACAAGGTTTGATGCTGAAGGCTTAAAATGGAGGGTAGCTGGTGAGGTAAAGAATTTTGATGCGAGTCTTTTTTTCTCAAAAAAAGAGGCTTCAAAATTAGACCTATTTATTCAGTATGCAGTTGCAGCATCCTTGATGGCTTTAGAGGATGCTTCATTAAAACAATCAGATTTAAAAATGTCTGGCACAATCATCGGTTCAAGCAGGGGTGGTATTTCGACTATAGAAAGAGAGATATCAAAGCAATTGAGGCTTAACTATAAGCCTTCACCATATGTTATGCCTTCATCTACAATAAATATGGCTGCATCTTATACAGCACAAAAATTAGGACTCAAAGGCTTATGTCTTGGAATATCCAATGCGTGTGCATCAGGAGCAAATGCAATAGGAGAGGCATACAGGGCAATAAGACATGGTTATTCAGAAATAATACTTGCAGGAGGTACAGATGCACCCATCTGCAGATTTTGCGTGGAGGGCTATGGCATGTCTAATGCCTTGTCAAAAATAAATAGTGCTAATGCAAGCAGGCCTTTTGACAAAAACAGGGATGGTTTTGTTATTGCTGAAGGTTCTTGTATATTGGTGCTCGAAAGCCTTGAATCTGCCCTCTGTAGAGGTGCCAAGATATATGCTGAAATAATAGGTTATTCCAACACAACAGATGCATTTCATATAACAAAGCCGGATCCTGAAAGTGAGGCAATGTGTATAGAGATGGCATTAAAAGATGCCAATATTTCGACTCACGATGTTGACTACATAAATACCCATGGCACATCAACTATTTTAGGCGATGAGGCTGAGTCGCTTGCATTAACAAAGGTATTTAAGGACAGAACAAAGAAAATTCCTGCAAGTGCCATAAAATCCATGACTGGCCACATGCTTGCAGCATCAGGCGCTTTTGAAACCGCCTGTACTGCCATGAGTATAAAAGAAAATAAGATACCAAAGACAATAAACCTGAAGGAAAAAGACGATAAATGTGATGTCAATATAATAAAAGAAGATAAAGTACAAGATATTAATATTGCTATAACTAACTCCTTTGGATTTGGTGGTGTCAATGCAGTGATCGTTTTAAAAAAAATTGGAAAAATATTAGATATCTCATATTGACCTTTCATAAATCCTGTATCTCTTATAAAGCCTTGCACCGAACATATCACAAATCCTGATTACAGGGATGTTATCTTCGAGTATCCATGAAAACTCGATTCTTTTAAATCTCGTCTTTTTAATATATTCATGCCCCTTTTTAAATAATAAGGCATCTACTCCTCTATTCCTGTATTCTGGCTTAATACCATAAAGAAGCAATCTGAGATCAGTAATCTTATTTGAATAATAAAGTGCCTTTAATATAGTTAAAGGATTCAGTCTGCCATTCATCTCTTTTAAAACAAAGTTGTAATCAGGTATCAGCCCAAGAAACCCAACGGGAAGACCATCCTTTTCAGCTATAAGTGTAAGTTCAGGTATTATAATAGCCTTTAATCGCTTTGCGCTGTATAAAAGTTCTTCATCAGAAAGGGGAATAAATCCCCAGTTTTTCGCCCAAGAAGAATTATAAATATCCTGAAATACCCTCATATCTCTTAAAAAGTTTTTTGTGTCAAGATGTCTAATTGTAACTCCTTTTTTCTCTGCAAGTTCAGCAACCCTTAAGACCTTTTCAGGTAATTCATCCTGAAAATCATAAATATAAGCATAAAGGTCTTTTGATTTTGTCATTCCATAGCCTTTCGCCAAATCGTTATAGTATGGTGGATTATAAGGCGTCATTAGCATAGGCGGATAATCAAAACCTTCAAATAAAAAACCACATTCCTCATTTGTAGAAAAATTCATAGGTCCACGCATGATCTGAAGTCCATGTAACTTTAATTCATTCTCAACTCTGTTTAACAGTGCATTTGCGACATGCTGGTTGTCTATGCACTCAAAGAATCCAAAGAAACCTGCCCTTTCATTATGAAACTCAATATGACTATAATTGACTATGGAGGCTATTCTTCCAATAATGTTACCGCCCTGTACTGCAATAAAAAATTTGACATCAGCATTTTTTATAAAGGGATTCTTGTAAGAAAAATGGATTTTCATATCCCTGTTTAGTTGAGGGACATAAAGACATCTGTTTTTATAAATAGAAAATGGGACTTTTATGAAGGAGTTTATCCCTGATTCTGCTTTAACTTCAGCTACCGTAACTTCCATCTATCATGACCAAACAATAACATGTTGTATCTTATAACAAGGATAGAAATCTTTACTTAATTATTTATCTCGTTGAAATTAAGTATATCCATGTATTCCCATTCTCTCCACGCCATTACATATATGTTGTTTTTACTAGCATATCGGATCACATTGTCCGGAAAAGTAATGCCCCCAAGTATCACTATTAGTTTCTTGCCTTTATGTTCAGGGAAAAATTCAAAAAATTTTTCTTTTTTCTCTACAATTTCGTCAACATAGTTTATGCGTGGAGTTGACCTAACCTCTACCATAAAGACCTTATCATCACAACCTGCTATAGCATCTATTTCATACTCCTGACCATCCTTTCTTCTAAACTGTCTCTGCCCTTCCATTGCAACATCGCATTTGAAGTATTTCTCGAGTACTGGTTTTAAGGCAGGTGCTATCAAATCTTCCACTATCGTTCCCATCTTTTTGGCTATATTACTCCATTCTTTTCTCCATTTCCTCCATTCTTCATCTTGAATATCCTTAAACACCTTCATCTCATCCTTAAACACCTTCATCTCATCCTTAAACACCTTCATCTCATCCTTAAACACCTTCATCTCATCCCTAAATATCTTCATCTCGTCCTTGAATTCCTTCATCTCTTTTTCTAATCTTTTTAGAGCAACATCGGTATGAACGATAAATTGTCCCAAAATACTTTCGAGGGAATCAATCCTTTCTTCTAATAAAGCCATAAAAAAACCTCCTTCATAATGTCTGATTAATTTTATCATAAAAGAGATTGAAACACCTATCAAAAGTCATGATCTGGATTATAAACCAGCTATGATATAATCCAATTATGGACACCTTCGAAAAACTGAAAATCCTATCAAATGACTCGCAGTATGACCTTGCCTGTGCCTGTGGCACAAATAAGTTTGACAGAAGAAGGAGAGGGATAGATGGGAAATGGCTCTATCCTGTAACCCTTCCAAATGGCGGATATTCAATACTTCTAAAAACACTTCTATCCAATGCATGTTCGAATGATTGTAAATACTGTCCATTAAGATCAGAGACAAACATTAGGCGTTGCACCCTTCAGCCTGAAGAGGTCGCAAATATATTTATGGATTATGTGAGGAGGAAGAAGGTTTTTGGCTTATTCTTAAGCTCGGGCGTTATCGGCAATTCTGATTATACAATGGATAGAATAAATGCCGTTGCCCGTATTCTCAGATACAAACACAACTACAGAGGTTATATTCATCTTAAAATAATTCCTGGTGCCTCTGATGCAGCCATTGAAGATTCCCTGTCACTTGCCAGCTCGGTCTCACTTAATATAGAGACACCTGGTAGGGAACGATTCGAGATACTCTCAAAGAAAAAAGATTATATGAATGACATAATAAGGCCATTAAGGCTGATATCCCGACTTACCTGTCAAGAAATGAAATATTTCAGGGTTAAGTGTACCACACAATTTATTGTCGGAGCATCAAATGAGAAAGACTCTGAGATTGTCAAATACATATTCCATTTATACAACAATCTGAAATTTCAGCGTATATATTTTTCTGCATATCAAAAGGGTTTTGGTCATTCAGATATTCCAGGGGAAAAACGGGTATCATCCTGTCCAGATGAGATATTTATGCGCGAGCATAGATTGTATCAGACGGAATTCCTTATCAGAAAATATGGTTTTTCTCGAGATGACATCCTTTTTGACCATGAAGGAAATCTAAGGCTTGATAAGGACCCAAAAGAGGTATGGGCAGAAAGACATCCCGAATTTTTCCCGGTCAGGATCAATTCGTCTGACAAGGAGGCATTGTTAAGGATTCCAGGAATTGGGCTGAAGACCGTTTCGATGATACTGAAGGCAAGGATAGAGAGCAAAATCACGAACCTCGAAAAATTAGGCATCAAGGGGAAAAGGCTGGAAAAGGCAAAAAGATATATAATTTTTGAGTAAGTTGAGATGGTATTTCGGATTAATAACATGTACGCTTATTATTGGAAGTGTCTTTTGTGCTATCATTAAATTATGAAAGCGATATGGAAAGGAAATATTAGCTTTGCCCTTGTAAATATCCCTGTAAAACTTTACAGTGCAGCACACAAAAGGGACATAAACTTCCACCTGTTGCATAAAAAATGCTCAACCCCAATCAATTATGAGAGATACTGCAGTACATGCAAGACCGATGTGGCATGGGAAGATACAACACACGGTTATGAATACGAAAAGGGAAAATTTGTCGTTATATCTGATGAGGAGATTGAACATATACCAGTAAAGACATCTAAGAGCATAGACATCCTGAGATTTGTAGATGCCAGAGAAATCGAACCAATATATTATGACAGGTCATATTATCTTGAACCTGTTGAGGGAGGAGAAAGGGCATATGCACTCTTAAGAGAAACGATGAAGTCATCAGGAAAGGTTGCATTAGCAAAGATTACATTTAAGGACAAAGAGCATATAGCTATCCTCAGGGTATTCCATGACATAATTATGCTGCACACACTCTTTTATACAGATGAGATTGCGAATCCAGATAGCTTGAATATACCAAAAAAAGTTCAACTCGACACCAAGGAATTTGCCCTTGCATCAGAACTCGTAAGACACTTTCTCGGGAAATTCAACCCAGATATCTATCACGATGAATTCAGAGACTCTTTAATGGATTTAATCAAAGCAAAGATAGCTGGTAAGGAGATCAGGATTGCACCGAAAAGGGAAGTAGAAAAGGTTGTTAGCCTTATGGATGCCCTCAAAAAGAGCCTTGAGAAGAAGAAAAAGGCTGTTTAAATAACACACTCCTCAGGCTCCTTGTCAACTCTGATGCCTTTAAAAACAGGAATTCTCAATTTGTTGTCCTTTGTCCATTCATGATAACCAACCCTAACAACTACTTCAGGGCTGCACCAGAAAGCCCTTCTCTTGAATCTTGGAACCTTATCAAATGGGGATATGTCTGTTTTCTTGCTTACTATTATATTATATAATCGCCTCATCGTCTCTTCATCAATACCCGTTCCTACCTGTCCAATGTGTATCAATTTATCTTTATCATAAACTCCGAGTATTAATGAGCCAAAATAGTTCTCCCTCCCTCCAGAACCCTCAAGATAACCACACACAACAGCATCGATGTCAGAAGATTTTTTGATCTTCAACCAGTATTCAGACCTCACACCAGATAAATATGGACTTGATTTTTCTTTTGCCATAATGCCTTCGAATCCCTTCTTTAAAGCTATTCTGAAGAGTTTTTTCCCTTCGCTATAGGCTTCTGACAATATGACATTATAAGACAAGGGAAACAAACCCATTAAAAGATTTCTTCTCTCTGTAAGTGGTTTGTGCATTATTGATTTTCCATTTAGATATAGTAAATCAAAAACTATATATGTAGCAGGAATTAGTGCCGACAGCATCTCTATTCTCCCTGTATCCTCTATATGCTCCCTCTGCTGAAGCTTTTCAAAGTTTGGAATCCCTTCTTTTAAGACGACAATCTCTCCATCAAAGACAGCAGATTTTACTTTGAGATATCTCTTTATTTGTTGAAACTCTGGATACCTGTAAGTTATATCAAGGAGCCTCCTGTTCTGGAGTCTTAAATTTTTCCTATCCACAAATGCAATACACCTCGTGCCATCCCATTTCAGTTCAAAAAAATGGTCTGCTGAATCAAAAGGGCTGGATGACTTTGCGAGCATGGGACGAATTTTCATATAATGATTATAAGAAATTATTACTGAGTTGAAAAGCTTGCCAGGTCAATAGGACTCTGAATGGTTACTTTTTGAGAAAAGCCTGAATCTTCACTCAAAACAGCATCGTCTGTCCTTTTATCTCTTTCCGCTCCACTGCCTCAAATATCCTTATCTTCCCGTATTCTCCGTCATAACCAGGTGCGATATGAACATCACCTTTGCGCATCCTTTCTATTGCCTCTCTCATCAGAGGTGAGCTTACCCTTTCGATATCCACAAGGGGGACATCCAGGAGTATCCTGAATTCACTGCCAAGCCTACTAAGAAGCCTTTGATACTCCTTCTCCACTGCCTTGCTGTTTGAGTTAGTCTTGAGGACTTCTGCAATTATTTCGGGCAAGGGAATGATAGAATAAAAAGATGGCAGCCCCTCTGGTCTGAAGCCTTCATCCCTATCAGCAAGTCTTTCGACCCTGTGCATGACACCAACAGTAACCCTCCTGCCGCATACAGGACATAGGTAATTATGTCTGATAGTCTCTTGTGGAGACATGCTTATCCCACACGTCCTATGACCATCATAATGGTACTTGCCCTCTTCTGGGAAAAATTCTATTGTCCCGATAAATCCCTTTCTTGTCTTTATAGCATCCATAATTGCTATATACGAGATGTCGGTATCAAATATATTAGCCTCACGTCCAATCTTTGCAGGGGAGTGGGCATCTGAATTGGATATAAGGGTAACTTTATCGAGTGACGAAAGTCTCCAGTTCATTGCAGGGTCTGAAGAGAGACCTGTCTCAATAGCATAGATATGTTGGGTCAACTCCTCGAAACACTCCTCGATGGAGTCAAAGCCAGATTCTGCACCGAATATCGAAAAGTGAGGTGTCCATGCATGAGCAGGAATGAGCATGGCATCAGGCGCTTCATTTAAAATAATCTTTAAAAGTCCTTTTGCATCAAGGCCTAATATCGGTCTTCCATCTGTATTGAGATTCCCTATCTTTGCAAGGGCTCTGTTTATCTTTGCAGCACTTGAAAAATCAGGGGCGAATAAGATTGAATGTATCTTCCTCGTCTTTCCTTTCTTGCTATAAATACAGCTAATCTCTGCTGTAAGCATGAAGGAGACGTCCGCCTTACAAGTGTCAGGGATATTGTCTGACATAAACCCTTTTTTTAATCTGAAGAGTCCATTACCTAATGGCTGGAGCTTTTCATTGAGTTCTTTGAACCAATCTGGATGTGTAAAGTCTCCTGTGCCAATAACAGAAATGCCTTTAAGTTGAGACCATCTCCATATGCCCTCTGGAGACATATCTTTGCTTGTTGCCCTTGAATATCTTGAATGGATATGGAGGTCTGCAATAAACCGCATAAAGACTTTTTAAGGGAATATAGCCAATGACTCGAGAGATGTGGTTTCTTGAAGTCCTAACATGATATTCATATTCTGAACAGCCTGACCCGATGCTCCCTTTACAAGGTTGTCTATTGCAGACACTATGATCAATGTATTAGTCCTTCTATTGACCTTGAGACCTATCTCACAATAGTTGCTTCCCCTGACATTTTTTGCATTAGGGTATGAGCCTTCAGCAAGGACTTTTATAAATGGTTCTGATTCATAGTATTTTCTGTAAATATGAATCAATTCTCCTGTATCAATCTCTTTTATCATCTTTGCATAAATAGTCGATATAATTCCTCTATCCATTGGTACAAGATGAGGGGTAAAGTTTATTAGAATCTTTCTACCAGCAATTATTGATAACTCCTGCTCAATCTCTGGCGTATGACGATGAACCGCAATTCCATACGCCTTAAAGCCCTCATTTACCTCGCAATATGAAAAACCAATATCCGCCTTCCTGCCTGCACCAGAAGTGCCTGATTTAGAGTCCACTACAATATTTTGAACATCAATTACACCCTCTTTAATCGCAGGATACAACCCGAGAATCGCACCTGTCGGATAACATCCTGGATTTGCGATGAGCCTTGCATTCTTGATCTCTTCTCGATGAAGCTCTGGAAGTCCGTAAATAGAATGCCTTAAGGTCTCAATATAATTATGAGGCGTCTTATACCATTGCTCATAAACAGAAGGATCTGATAGACGATAATCTGCAGAAAGGTCTATTACTTTTTTTTCATTTCTAAAAAAATAATCCACGGCCTCCTGAGACGCTCCATGAGGCAATGCCATAAAAAATACATCAGCCTTTTCTATAATCTGCTCTTTATTTAAGGGTTCATAGATAAGATTCGCATACTTATGCAAATGAGGAAATAACTCGGTTACGGCCTTTCCAGCAGATTTCTCTGAAGTTATCGCAGTAATCTTTACCTCTGGATGACCAGAAAGTATCCTCAATAGTTCTGCACCTGTATATCCACTTGCACCGCAAATTGCTACGTTAATCATATTATCACCACCTAAAAATAAAGCCCGTTCATTGAACGGGCCATCAATCTTTCAATTAATAGATAATTATCTTTTGGAGAACTGGAATCTTCTTCTTGCGCCCCTTAAGCCATATTTCTTTCTCTCTACCTCTCTCGGATCTCTTGTCAAGAGTCCCTCTTTTTTGAGTCTCGGTTTAAGGTCAGCATCAACGGAAACCAATGCCCTTGCAATTCCATGCCTCAAGGCACCTGCCTGACCACTTAATCCTCCTCCCTTTACATTTGCTATTACATCATATTTGCCAAGTACACCTGCAACTTGAAGGGGCTGCCTTACTATCATCCTGAGGGTCTCGACCGGGAAATACTTATCGAATTCGACATCATTTACTATAATTTTACCTTTACCGTCGATTAGAGAAACACGAGCTATCGCCCTCTTTCTCCTGCCGGTTGCATTATACTGTAATAAGGTCATTTCTAATACTCCTTCTTTAACGAAATTTCTTGTAAATTACTTAACTTTACAGAGCTCTATCAATTCAGGTTTCTGGGCAGAGTGATCGTGCTCAGAACCCTTATAAACCTTTAATTTTTTTATCATCTGCCTGCCAAGCCTGTTTTTTGGCAACATTCCCCATACTGCATCCCTTATCACCCTGTCGGCCTCGACAGCCATTCTCTCCTTTAAGCTCCTTTCTTTCAGACTCCCAATGTAACCTGTATGATGATAATATTTTTTATCAACAAGCTTATTCCCTGTAACCTTGACTTTATCAGCATTGATTACTATCACAAAGTCACCTGTATCTACATTTGGAGTAAATATGGGCTTATGCTTTCCCCTGAGATAAGATGCTATTCTTGAACACAGCCTTCCAAGAATCTGGTCCTTAGCATCAACAAGATACCACCTGCGTTGTACTTCTTCTTTCTTTGCAAATTTGGTCTTCATCTATCTCACCTTCCCTGCACTTATAATTCAATAATTTAGTTAAATAAAATAATAAAAAACATAATGATTTGTCAACTTCACTCAATGACTGATATAATATTTTAAAAAACAATCGAAATAAAATTGCCCATTATGAATAAAATTGCACTCACTATAGCAGGCACTGACCCCACCGGTGGCGCTGGGCTACAGGTTGATCTTAAAGTCTTCAATCGCTTTAATGTTTATGGGGTATCAGCGGTATCAGCTATAACAGCACAAAACACCTATGAGGTCAAGGCAATAAAAGAGGTTGATGATTCTTTTTTTGAGGAACAGTTAGAGGTCTTATTGAGCGATATCAGACCCCATGCATTAAAAACAGGCATGCTCTTTTCATCAGGTGCTGTAAGAACTGTTGCCAAAGTGATAAAAGGCTTTGACCTTCAGAATCTGGTTATAGATCCTGTGACGGTTTCTTCTACCGGAACAATGCTGATTCAGGAGGAAGCCATAAATGAACTGAAGATGCAACTTTTCCCTCTTGCAAGGGTCATAACTCCAAATATTAGGGAGGCATCTATCTTTTCTAAGGTGAACATCGTAAGTGAAAGGGATATCGAAAAGGCGGCTATAGAGCTTAAAAAACTTGGTCCAGAGATTGTGATAATAACAGGTGGTCATTTACAAGAATTAAAAGGCATAACGGTTAATTATACATTCGATGTAATATATGATGGTAAAAATCTTGAACGCATAACTGGCAAAAAAATAAGAGGCGAATATCACGGTACAGGATGCGTATTTTCTGCAGCATTAACGGCATGCATTGCAAAAGGGATGACAGTTAACACAGCTGCAAAAAAGGCTAAAGATTTTGTCCAAAACGCTATAAAAAACTCGCTTGATATGGGCAAAGGAATGAGGCTATTAAGTATCTAAAATAAAATTACAATGTCAAAGACAAAAACAGTATTTCAATGTCAGTCATGTGGATATGCAAGCCCCAAATGGTTAGGAAGATGTCCTGATTGTGGCTCATGGAATAGCTTTGCTGAAGAAAAACAAAACCCAAAGCCTTTAAAGTCATTCGGGCATTCAGAACCACAGCCTTTAAGCAAAATCATAGGTGGTAGAGAAAAAAGGACATTGATTGGAATAAATGAATTTGATAGGGTATTAGGAGGAGGGCTTGTAGATGGTGCAGTCATACTTATAGGTGGAGACCCTGGCATAGGCAAGTCAACCCTAATCCTTCAGGCTGCAGCAAAGATGACATCCGATAATGCCTCCAACCTTCAATCTGCTGACCAGTGGACATCTTCTAAAACCGTTTTATATGTGTCAGGTGAGGAGTCCCCTGAGCAGATAAAATTGCGTGCCGAGCGTCTCTGCATAGATTCTGAAAATATATTAATCCTGTCTGAAATACTTATAGAAGATATTCTCAAAACTGCCGAAAGCCTTTATCCTAAGGTAATCGTTATAGACTCCATACAGACAGTATATACAGAAGAACTGACATCCGCGCCAGGTTCGGTAGGACAGATCAGGGAGTCTGCAGCAAAATTAATGTTTTTTGCAAAAAAGAAAAAGATACCAATTTTCCTGATAGGACATGTGACGAAAGAGGGAGCTATAGCCGGACCACGGGTTTTAGAGCATCTTGTTGACACAGTTTTGTATTTTGAGGGTGAAAAAGGACACCCTTTCAGGATACTAAGGACTATCAAAAACAGATTTGGTTCAACAAACGAGATCGGGATATTCGAAATGTCAGATGATGGTCTGAAGGAAATAACAAATCCATCTGAATTGTTTATTTCAGAAAGACCCCTAAATGCATCTGGCTCTTCTGTGATTGCGACAATGGAAGGGACCCGTCCATTAATGGTTGAACTTCAGGCATTGGTCTCTCCAACAACATTCGGGATGCCGAGGAGGACAAGCATAGGCATAGATTTTAACAGAGTAAACCTATTGATAGCAGTCCTGGAAAAAAAGGCTGACATGCATTTAGGAGGAATGGATATATTCATAAATGTTGTTGGAGGCATAAGGATATCCGAACCAGCAGCAGATATAGGCATTATTTCAGCGATCGCATCTTCATTTAGAGAGGTGCCAATAGATGAAAAGACTTTTTTATTTGGAGAAGTTGGTCTTTCAGGTGAGATCAGGGCTGTTGCACATGCAGAGTCAAGACTGAAAGAGGCAGCAAAGATAGGCTTCAGAAAGGCTATAATTCCAAAAGGCAACGCTGACAGAATTAAAAACGATTTTGGCTTAAACATTGTAGGAGTCAAAGATGTGGAAGAGGTCATCGAAAACATCAGGATATAAAAATAACGGAGCGTATGCTATAAAATTATCGATTCAATATACCATCTCATTATTATTTTTGTTTCTTATTCCTTCATGTGCTCCCAAACATATAGAAATGCCTTATTTTGAGGATGTTCATTTTGAGGAGGCTATTTCAGACCTCAAAAGGGTATCATCAATTGATGCTATTGTATCTGTGGAGTATAAAAATAAAGATAATGCAATGAGTGGAGATGCAATTTTAAAGATATCAGAAGATAGTTTGCACATAAGGCTCTATTATCTTGGTTTTCTTGCAGGTGAAATATATGAAGAAAATGGCATCATCAAAAGTAATCCCAGGCTTGATAGGAATAAAGGCATCCTTCTTGTTGATGGACTAAAAAACAGCTTTTTCTGGTGGGACATAAAAGACTACTTCATAGAAGAAGACAAAGACACCTATATCTTAAAAAATTCTTATAGGGAAGTAATCATCAACAAAAAGACCCTCCTGCCTGTAAGGCAGACTTTAGAAGTCAATGGCAGAGATAAATTAATTATTTATTACAGTGAGCCATCAAAAATAGAGAGAGATTTGAACAGTACTGTTCCCTCTTTATGGTATAATTCACGACTGAATATCGAGTTCTCGAATCATAGCGTAGATATAAAAATAAAGTCCTATGCTATATCTTATAAATCTGATTTATAAAAATCAGTATTTATATAACTCTAAGGGCCTTTCCAACTTTTTCGAATGCCTCAAGAACCCTATTTAATTGTTCTTCTGTATGAGTTGCCATATAGCTTGTCCTTATAAGGGCCTTGCCGGGTGGAACGGCGGGTGAAACAGCAACATTGGCAAATATACCTTCTTCCTGAAGCATCATAACAAACTTAAATGCAGTTTCATCCTCTCCGACTATAATGGGTATTATAGGTGTCTCACTCGGACCCAGATCGAATCCGAGCTCTTTAAAGCCTTTTAACATCTTATTTGTATTTCTCCAGAGCCTTTCGATCCTTTCTGGTTCACTTTCAATTATATCTAAAGCTGCGCTTACTGCTGCTACCGATGCAGGTGGTGGACTCGCACTGAATATCAAGGACCTTGCAAAGTGTTTGATGTAATGAATAACATCAGAATCTCCAGCTATAAAACCGCCTATCGAGGCAAGTGATTTACTGTAAGTGCCCATTATAAGATCAACATCCTTCTCGAGACCAAAATGTTCCGCAGTACCCCTTCCCGTCTTTCCGAGAACCCCTATTCCATGAGCATCGTCAACCAAAAGCCTTGCCCCATATCTTTTTGTTATATTTACAACCTCTGGAAGATTAATTATATCCCCCTCCATACTGAAAACCCCGTCAACGACTATAAGTTTTCCTCTGCCATTATTCTCACTCAGAATTCTCTCAAGGTCAGACATATCATTGTGTCTGAATCTCTTCACCTCACCATACGAAAGCCTGCATCCATCAACGATGCTTGCATGATCCATTTTATCAATAACAACCACATCGTCCTTTCCAACAAGGGCAGATATGACACCTAAATTAACCTGAAAGCCGGTAGAAAAGACGAGGGCGGCCTCTTTTCTCATGAACATAGCGAGTTTTTCTTCAAGCTTCACATGGATATCAAGGGTTCCATTAAGAAATCTTGAACCAGCGCATCCTGTGCCATATTTCCTGACCGCCTCTATAGCTGCTTCCTTCACCTTTGGATGATTGGTAAGACCCAGATAATTATTAGAACCAATCATTATCATTTTCTTTCCATTTATTATCACCTCTGGGTCTTGAGCACTCTCTATTACCCTGAAGAAAGGATAAACCCCAGCCCGCTGCAGTTCCTTTGCGGTATGAAAACCGTAGCACTTTTCAAATATATCTTTCCCTTTTTCTATCTTCTCTTTTCTTTCGTTTATATCCATTTGTGCATCCTGTACCAGTTTGCGGTCCATTTAACTCCTTCCCTTATTTTTATCTTAGGTTCGTAGTTTAAAGCTGATACTGCCTTTCCTGTATCACAAATCCAGTGAGAATGTCTCATTTCATTTATCTTATCAGTATTTATTATGTTTACTCCTCTTAACAATTGAGATATATTACCGATCAAAGGCATTATAAACCTTGGTATGCGAATCCTCAAAGGGGTCTTTTCCAATGCCTCTGTTATAGCTTCGATAATATCATTAGTAGTATAAATATTTCCATCAGTCATAAAATAGATCTCTCCAGCTGCTCGTTCGCTTTTAGCAGAAAGTATTATACCATTTATTAAGTCTTCAACATATACAAAGGAGTAATAACATTGACCCCAATAAGGAATTAAGCCTGAGTTAATCATTTTAAAAAAAATCAACAGATCCCTGTCTCTTGGTCCATAAACAGCAGGCGGCCTTATTATTGTAACAGGGATCTCCTTTTTATTTGCCAAAACTATCTTTTCGCCCTGTAGTTTTGTTCTTCCATAAACAGATACCGGCATTGGCTCACAATCTTCTGTATGGGGCCGTCCATTAAGGCTTGGACCAACTGCAGCAAGACTGCTTAAATATATAAATCTTTTTATATTTCGATTATTTTCTAACACTGCCTGAACAACATTCTCTGTTCCCTTCACATTAGCAATAAAAAAGTCTTCTTCTGATTTTGCCTTTGTCAATCCTGCGAGGTGAAATACATAATCAACATCTTTAACAGCCTTCCAGAAAGTCTCTATCCGGGAGCAATCACCTCTTATTATCTCAGCACTGGAAACGTCAAGAAATCTCAAATTATCAGGGTTTCTAACAAGACATTTTACACTAAAACCATTTTGGATAAGGGCTTCTGTAAGATGACTCCCTATAAAACCTGTCGCACCAGTAACAAGGGCTCTCATATTTTTAAATCTTCTTGACCTTAAGTTTTAAACCCTTAACATCCTCTACAACTATCATCGAATCTTTTTTTATCGGTTCATCAGAATATGCAGACCAGTACTCTCCGTGAACAATTACCATACCACTATCTGAGTTAATATCTGTCTTAGCAACTCCTTCGAGTCCGAGAAGTCCTTCAATGCCTGTAACGGGTTTCTTTTTGTATGCACGATATGCGAGTCTAAATGTTATCACAAAAAATAATGCAGTCACAAGTGCTGCAGGCACAATCACAGAAAGAGAGAGTTTAAGGGCTGGAATCGGAGACTCAAACAGCATCAGAGAACCAATAACGAGTGATATTACACCACCGACGGTAAGGATTCCATAAGAAGTTATCAAGACCTCAAGGATAAAAAGTATGATTCCCAGTATTATAAGCAAAAGCCCGGCATAGTTTATTGGAAGAGTCTGAAATGCATAAAATGCAAGGATAAGACATATTGCCCCAAATACGCCTGGAAAGAGGGAACCTGGATTAGTGAGTTCAAAAAACAAGCCATAAAAACCTAAAAGCAAGAGTATATAAGCAATGGTGGGGTCTCCAATAACATTTAATATCTTCTGTCTTAAGCCCATCTCTTCTTTCACAATTCTTGCATTCATGGTATTTAATTTTTTATCCTTCTCAACAGTCTTCACAACCTTACCATGTATTAAAGTAAGAAGCTCATTTATATCCTTCGCTATCACATCTACAATATTGTCTTTTAATGCCTCTGTCTCCGTTGCAGAAACGCTCTTTCTTACAGCATTTTCTGCCCATTTTACATTTCTTCCTCTCTGTTCTGCTATAGACTTTATATAGGCTACAGCATCATTTACAGCCTTTTCAGCAACGGCTTCATCCATCTTCTGACCTATCGTGACAGGATGTGCTGCACCAATGTTGGTACCAGGTGACATTGCAGCAATATGAGCAGCCATTGTTATAAAGACCCCTGCAGATGCAGCCCTTGCACCACTCGGTGAAACATAAACAACTACAGGAACACTGCTCCCGATTATATCCTTGACAATAACTCTCATTGATGTGTCAAGTCCGCCCGGGGTATCAAGTTGAATTATCAAAACCTCTGCATCCGTTTCAGAGGCCTTTTTAATAGCCTTGCTTACATACTCTGCAGCAACTGGATTTATAACACCATTTAGATTGATAATGATAACATCTCTTTGTTCGACCTGCCCCTTCTCTTCTGCATTGAGAAAATTAAAAAAAATTAAGGAGATCAAAAAAAACATTACAAATGGAGGGTATTTTGTTATTTTAGGCATATTTCATTATAACATTTAATGGACTGCTGATTCCCTAAGGACAATACCCAATGCAAAAATAAATCTCTTAATACTTATGGCAATGAGTGCAAAGCTTTGCAGCTGACTTCGCAGGATACCTGAAAAGCCTGATACTATCAGAACTGTGTGGATTATGGCAACTTCCACAATAAAACCTTCTGCCGGGTCTTGCAGGATCATCAACAGGCTTCTTTTCGCCCAATGAATGACCAACATCAGCATGGGGCTTATTCCTCACATCGGCATGACAATCATAACAAACACCATTAAGAGGCTTTTTCAGTAGAGCAAATTCATTGGATGCGTGTGGGTCATGACAGCTCCCGCACATCCCACCAGCTACAGGCATGTGAACATTCTTTTTACTGAACTCTGCCTTATCATGGCAGTTATAACACAATTCGGGAAGTTCTAATGACAGACCTCTCGGAAGTTTGTTAGTCTTCTTGTGTGGTATATCCCTTGCATCTATTGCCGAATGGCATGTGATACACCCCATTTGAACTGCAGCATGCTGAAACTTCTTATTTAACATTGCATCATGACACATAAGGCAGTCTATATCTTCAGAAAAGGAAGCACTGCAAAAAAATGAAAAAATTAAGAAAATAGATATAAAAAAATAATAGACCATGATTACCCCCTTTGATTTCATGCTTTGGAAATCTATTTTTATATAAATATCATATTATTATTATTAATGCAACAAATTGTATAAGATAGTAAGCATCTTTTTTCCCGTGATGAAATTCAGGCTGCATATTGTGTAAGTTCTTTTCGACGAGACATCTTGTGTATCTTATTGCGTGAAACCTCTAAACCAGTGAATTTCTTTAAAAACTCAGCCGCCTTCTCATAACTTACCTC
>FWPV01003387.1_pt1 | contig 36207 bp, 31 predicted proteins | sample 2228371 | NCBI WGS metagenome assembly FWPV01 (sample SAMEA103939776, study PRJEB20133) | metagenome | reverse complement strand
GGCCAGGGCAATGAGGACTGAGCAACAATCAGACCTATACCTCAACCTCCAACCTCTAAATTTCATTTCTACTAATTCCTAATTCCTAATTCCTAATCCCATGCCCCCCCTACACGCCGAGACCCTGGCTATACGCACCGGCACGCAGCGCAGTCAGTTCATGGAGCACTCGGAGGCGATGTTCCTCACCTCCAGCTTCGTGTTCGGCAGCGCCGCCGAGGCGGCGGCCCGCTTTGCCGGCAGCGAGCCGGGCCCCATCTACGCCCGCTTCACCAACCCGACGGTCTCCATGTTCGAGGCGCGCCTGGCCGCCCTGGAGGGGGCCGAGCGCTGTGTGGCCTTCGCCTCGGGCATGGCGGCCATCCTGGCCACGGTCATGGGCCTGATGCGCGCCGGCGAGCACGTGGTGGCCTCGCGCTCCATCTTCGGCACCACGGTGCAGCTCTTTGGCAACATCCTGTCCCGTTTCGGGGTGGAGACCACCTTCGTCTCCCCCACCGACCCGGACGCCTGGCAGGCTGCCGTGCGGCCCAACACCCGGCTGTTCTTCCTGGAGTCGCCCTCCAACCCGCTGACCGAGGTGAGCGACATCCGGCGGCTGGCCGACATCGCCCATGCGGCCGGGGCCTGGCTGGCGGTGGACAATTGTTTCTGCACCCCCATCCTGCAGCGGCCCCTCACCCTGGGGGCAGACATCGTCATCCATTCCGCCACCAAGTACCTGGATGGCCAGGGGCGCGTGCTGGGGGGGGCGGTGCTGGGCAGCCGCGAGCTGCTGGAGGGGGTGTATGGCTTCCTGCGCACCGCCGGGCCAAGCCTGTCCGCCTTCAACGCCTGGGTTCTGCTCAAGGGGCTGGAGACCCTGCCCTTGCGCATGCAGGCCCATGCGCGCAATGCCCTGGAGCTGGCAGGCTGGCTGGAGGCCCATCCGCGGGTCAAAAGGGTGCTCTATCCGGGACTGCCCAGCCATCCCCAGCACGCCTTGGCCATGCGCCAGCAGACGGCAGGTGGCGGTATCGTCTCCTTCGAGGTGGAGGGGGGACAGGCGGCGGCCTGGCGGGTGATCGACGCCACCCGCCTCATGTCCATCACCGCCAACCTGGGGGACGCCAAGACCACCATCACCCATCCGGCCAGCACCACCCACAGCCGCATGACGGCCGAGCAGCGCGCGGCGGCGGGCATCGATGACGGCCTGATCCGCATCGCCGTAGGGCTGGAGCACCCCGACGACCTGAAGGCGGACCTGGCCCAGGCCCTCGCCGCCTGAGGCTGGCGGTCCTACCATGAAACGGCGCGACCTCATCGCCGCCTTCGCCCACCACCCGGTGGCGGGCAATCTGCTCATGGTCCTGCTCATGGTGGCAGGGCTCTACGCCGTGACCCGGCTCAACATCCAGTTCTTCCCCAGCTTCCAGCTCGACCTCATCACGGTGCGGGTGGAATGGCGAGGCGCATCTGCCGAGGACGTGGAGGAGGGCATCACCACCCCTTTGGAGCAGCGGCTCAAGGGCGTCTCTGGCCTGGAAAAGCTCACCTCCACCTCCAGCTTGGGGGTGGCCAACATCACCCTGGAACTTAAGGAGGGCACTGATCCCATCACCGCCCTGGACCAGGTGAAACAGGCGGTGAGCGAGTTCCGCAATCTGCCCGCCGATGCCGAGTGGCCGGAGGTGAGCCGGGTGCTGCGCTACGAGCCCATCGCTCGGCTACTCGTCGTGGGGGACGATCTGCAAGAGCTGCGCGGGCTTGCCCGGCGCTTCGAGCGGGAGCTCCTCTCCAAGGGGGTGGACAAGGTAGATGTCCTGGGCCTGCCGGACGAGGAGATCGCCATCGAGATCCCGGCGCGGGAGCTGGAACGGCTGGGCCTCACCCTGGACGAGGTGGCGCGGCGTCTGCATAGCGAAAACCAGGACGCGCCGGCCGGCCGGGTGGGCGAGGCGGAGGTGGAGCGGGAGCTGCGGGGGATCAATCTGCGCAAAGACCCGCGTGACTATGGCAGTCTGCCCCTCGTCACCGGGGCGGGGGTACGCATCGAGCTGGGGCAGGTGGCCAGCATCCAGCGTCAGCCCAGGCAGGGAAGCCAGTTCTTGGAGGTGGAGGGCCGGCCGGCGGTGGAGCTGGTGCTAAGACGCGCCGAGGAGGGCCATTCCCTCAAGGCGGCGAAGGTCCTCTATGAGTGGCTGGATGAGACCCGGCCCAGGCTGCCTCCCACCATCGAGCTGCGGGTGTATGACGAACAGTGGAGTCTCATCGACGAGCGCATCGGTCTGCTGCTGAAGAATGGGCTGCTGGGTCTGGTGATCGTGGTGGGGGTGCTGCTCCTGTTCCTCAACGGGCGGATCACCCTGTGGGTGGCCCTGGGCATCCCCACCGCCTTCTTTGCCACCCTGGCGGTACTCTGGCTGATGGGGGGGTCCATCAACATGATGAGCCTGTTCGCCCTCATCATGGCCCTGGGCGTGATCGTGGACGATGCCATCGTGGTGGGCGAGGACGCCTACGCCCACCGGCACATGGGCGAGCCCCCCCTGGCGGCGGCCGAAGGGGGCGCGCGGCGCATGTTCTGGCCGGTGATGGCCGCGAGCCTCACCACGGTGGCGGCCTTCATCCCGCTCATGCTGGTCTCCGGGCCCATCGGCAAGATCATGTTTGACATCCCCTTCATCATGGTGTGCGTGTTGCTCGCTTCCCTGGTGGAGTGTTTCCTCATCCTGCCCGCCCACCTGCGCAACGCCTTCATGGGCGAGTCCCAAGCCCGTGTGAGCCGGCTGCGCGCCCGCCTGGAGCAGGGTTTCGACCGGCTGCGCGACGGCCCTTTCCGGCGCCTGGTGAGCCTGGCCGTCGAATGGCGCGCCGCCACCGTGATGGGCGGCATCGCCCTGATCATCCTGGTGGTAGGCCTCTTGGCGGGGGGGAGGGTGAAGTTCACCTTCTTTCCCACCCCCGAACCATACATGATCTTCGCCAACGCCACCTTCGCCAGCGGCACGCCGCGCGCGCGGGTGGACGCCTTTCTGGCGCATCTGCGCGAGACCCTGGAGGAGACCGAGCGCAGCTTCGGCACCCGGCTCATCGCCCAGTCTGTGATGCGTAGCGGCGCCCTGTCCGGGGATCTGGTGGAGCGGGGGGGGGAGCAGTTCGGCTCCATGAGCGTGGAGCTCATCCCCTCGGACCAGCGGGAGGTGCGCACCGACGAATTCGTGCGGGCCTGGCAGTCACGCATCCGCATCCCCGCCGGCATGGAGGTCTTCGTAGTGACGCCCCGCCGCACCGGCCCGCCTGGGTCCGACATCCAGGTGCGGTTTACCGGCAGGGACGCCCACGCCCTGAAGCAGGCCGCTCTGGAGCTGCAGGCCGCTTTGCGCCAGGTCCCTGGTGTCTATGGCATCGAGGACGACATGCCCTACGGGCGGGAGCAGCTCACCTTCCGCCTCACCCACGCCGGGGAGGCCATGGGCTTCAGCGTCGAGGAACTGGCGCGCCAGCTACGCGCCGCCTATGACGGGCGTCTGGTGCAGCTCTTCCAGGACGGCCCGGAAGAGGTGGAGGTGCGGGTGCGGCTGCCGGAGGCGCAGCGCGCGAGCCTCGCCAGCCTGGAGCAGCTCACGGTGCGCGCGCCGGATGGCAGTTGGGTGCCCCTTGCCAGCGTGGCCATCTGGCAGACCCGCCAGGGCTTCGAGGCCCTGCGCCACGCCGAGACCCAGCTGGCGGTGGAGGTCAACGCCCAGGTGGACAGCAGCCGGGCCAATACCAACGAGATCCTGGCGAACCTCGCCGAGACCACCCTGGCCGCGCTCTCCGAGCGCTATGGGGTGCGCTGGTCCTTCGAGGGCAGGGCCGCCGACCAGCGCAGGACCCTGGCCGACATGCGCATGGGGCTCATCCTGGGGCTCGTCCTCATCTACCTCATCTTGGCCTGGGTCTTTGCCCATTATGGCTGGCCCCTCATCATCATGCTGGCCATCCCCTTCGGGCTCGCAGGTGCCGTCTTCGGGCACTGGGTGATGGGTCTGGACCTGACCGTGCTGTCCCTGTTCGGTCTGTTCGGCCTGTCCGGTATCGTGGTCAACGACTCCATCATCCTCACCGAGTTCTACCGCCACGAGCGGGAGAAGGGCAGGCCGGTGCAGGAGGCCCTGATCAATGCCGCCTGCCTGCGGTTGCGCGCCATCCTGCTCACGTCGCTCACCACCATCGCCGGCCTGTCCGGCCTCATGACGGAGCAGTCGCTGCAGGCCAAATTCCTGATCCCCATGGCCACCAGCATCACCTTTGGGCTTGCCCTGACCACCTTCGTCACCCTGCTGTGGCTGCCGGCAATGCTCTCGTTCTACGAGTCCCTGCACGCTTCGCTCATGCGCTGGTGGCGACCCAGCGCGGCGCGGCCCTGACCATCACCGCATCCTGCACATGCTGGCCGGAGGGCGCGTGATCCCCTTCGGTGGGGCTTGGCCCTGTCCTTGACGCAACGGGGCTGCTTGTTACAAAGAAAGAAAGGGGCATACCAACTCGAGCAAGGGGACCGATCATGATCCGCAGCATAGACATTTCCGTACGCGTCTCACCCGAACTGGCAGCGCTACTCGAGGCCCATGCCAACAATCCGGATGCCCTGGAGCCGGCCACCTTGGGTTCGGTGCGGGCCGCCCTGGCCACCGGTGAGACAGGGGAGCACTACGATGCCGACCTGCTGCACCCGGAGACCAGCGAGACCCTGCTGCAGGAGCTGGATGGCCTGATCGAAGAATTCGGCGTGGAGGCCCCGGCCAGCGACTTCATCCGATTGACGGCCAGCGAGGCCTTGAGCCGTGTCATCGAGGCGGTGATGGAGAGGAATGCCCGACCGCCCACCCTCGGGGATGTTCGTGCGGCCATGGAGGAGGGGCTGGTCGCCGAGCTGGTGGGGGAAGGGGTGATGGACGAGGACGAGGACGAGACCCTCATGCAAGAGCTCATGGACCTCATCGACCGCTATGGCGAGGATGCCCAGGCCGAGGACTTCATCCACTACGAATGAGACCAGGACGGTGACGTGTCCGGGCTAGACCCTCAAGGGCCGAACGACTCGTCCAGGCTGGGAGGCGGGGCTGGCTCGCCGGCACCCGCATCCCCCGCCCCGAACAGGGCCTCCAGTTCCCGGCGCGTCTTCGGCCTGGACGCCTCGCCCGTGTAGGCATCCCCCCGAGGTTGGAACCACTCGCAAAAATTGGCCCGGGTTTTGTCGCCTACCGCCTCCGCCATCGGCTCACGGCATTGTTTGGCCGTGGTAGGGTCGAAGTGCCGGCACATGCGGCAGACGTGCAGGTCAGCGCGGCAGGCGGGACAGCGGGCCAGACGGCCATAGGGACGGGGCAGCGCCTCCAGATCGGCCCCGCATTGCCAGCACAGCCACTTGCCCTGTTTCACGGGGACACCGGCTCCTGGGAGCGCCAATAGCGGTAGATGGCCTCGGCGGCGAGGGGGAGCTCGACGCTCAGGCAAAGCTGCTGGTGGGAAGGGGGCCCGGCCATCCGGGCCAGGGTGTCGATGAGGGCGAGCCCGGTCTGTAGGGAGGTGTGATCATGCAGGGCCCACTGTTCCTGGAACAGCCGCATCCCGGCCTGGTAGCCCCGGCACCAGGCGGAGGCATCCACCTGCAGGACACCGGCGGCGTCCGGGGCAAAGTCCACCACCGGCCGGAAGGCGCCTGGTTCAGCGAGGCTCACCTCGATGTCCCGGTACAGTCGCAGCGCTAGACCCAGGACGTCTTGCGCCTGCTCGCCGTCGGCGAAGACCGGCTCATCGAAGATGAGGCGCAGCCACTCGTCCGGTCCCAGGCGTTCCGGGCCACTGATCAAGGCCGTGAGGAAACCATGGGCCTGCGACAGACCCATGGCGTCCGGTCCACAGGCGGAGGAGTGCAGGAAATCGTCGAGTCTGAGCAGTTCGGCCGGGGTGAGGGGGCTTGCAGTCGCGGGAAGCATGTCCCCAGGGTGCGCCGGTTCGGCAGGTTCGTCAAGGCATTTGTTGCGGGCCGGGCAGGTCTGCCGGCGGCATGGCCGGCGCGGCGGCTACCTCCAGGCTGCCGGCGGCGGCCTGGATGCGGGCCAGGACCTCGGGGGATGGATAGCCGTCTGCCGGCATGCCGGCCCGTCTCTGGAAGGCCCGGAGCGCAGCGCGGGTGCGGGCCCCCACCACACCGTCGGCCTCCCCGGCATCGAAGCCCAGGGCATTGAGCTGGCGCTGCATCTGGGTGATCTCACGCCGGCCGATCCTCTCGTGGCGTGCCGAGCCTCCCCCCTGCAGCTGCGGGCCGCCGCGCAGGCGATCGGCGAGCAGGCCCACCGCCAGGGCATAGTTCAGGGAGCGGTTCCAGCTCATGAGGCGTTCGAAATTTGCATACACCAGGAAGGCGGGGCCCTGGTGGCCTTGGGGCAGGACGATGGCGCCCATCTGCCCGGAGGAGGGGAGGGGTTGCCCATCCGCCTGCCTCACCCCCAATGCGGCCCAGGCACTGAGCGGTTTGCTCACCCACGGACGGGCGAGTTCCCAGTCGAAATCGGCCGGCAGGCGCACTTCTCGGCCCCAGCGCTCGTCTTCCCGCCAGCCCAGGCGCTGGAGGTAATGGGCCGCCGAGGCGAAGGCGTCGGGCAGGGAATGCCAGAGGTCCTTGCGGCCGTCGCCGTCGGCATCCACCGCATAGGTGACGAAGGTGGAGGGCATGAATTGCATCTGCCCCATGGCCCCGGCCCAGGAGCCACGCATCGCCTCGGGGGTGACGTGGCCCGCATCCAGGATGGCCAGGGCATCGAGGAACTGGCCCCGGAAGAACCGGCTGCGTCTCGAGTCATAGGCCAGGGTCGCCAGGGCGGCCGGCACCGGAAACTCCCCCAAATGGGTGCCGTAGTTGGTCTCCAGCCCCCACAGGGCGATGAGGATATGGGGTGGGACGCCGTAACGGTTGCGGATCTCCTCCAGCAGTGGCGCAAGTTCCCGCAGCCGCTTGCGTCCCTCCTCGATCCGGGTAGGAGTGAGCCGCCGCTCCAGATAGTCGAGAAAGGGCTCGATGAATTCCGGCTGCCGCTGGTCCAGCTCCAGCACCCGCGGGAGGGGTACGATGCCGGGCAGGACCCGCGCCAGGGTCTCGTCCCGGATGCCCCGGGCCAGGGCCTCCTGGCGCACCCCTTCGAGCCAGACGGCGAAGCCTGCATCGTCCTGAATGGGGGAGGCCAGCACCGGCCCCACCGCCAGCCACAGGGGCAAAAGCCATCCCCGCAGGCAGGATGCCGGCAGCAGTCTGGCAATGGGGTCTGGATGTCCCGGGTTCACAGGGCGGTCAAGGGCCGTCAAGAAATGGAGTGAGGAAACCGATAACGGTTCCGACGGTCTTCATGGGAAGATACCATCGTGGAAGGGTCATGCCATGCGTCTGCCCGATATCCCCCCAACACCTGCCCCCCCTGCAGAGGACTTGTACGAGATCCGGGATCGGCCCCCGGTGTCGCCGGCCCCCTTCGTGCGGGCACGCAGCCTGCCACCTTTGATCATCCCGCCCAGGAAATCCGGGACCGGTCAGGGGGCTGGTACCGGTGAGCGGGATGTGGCGCCGCCGCAGCCCGGGCAAGAGCGGCGCCGGGCGGAGCGGCGGGCTGTCCAACTTCCCGTGCTCCTCGATACCCGTAGCGGCCGGGACCGGCGTCACCAGGGGGGAGCTCCCCGGGGCGTGGATGTCGAGGCCTGAGGCGGCGGATGCCTCGGCGACGATGGGCTGGCGCCGATTCGTTCAGGCGCGCATCGGTTCGAAGATGGCATCCAGGTTGAGGCTATCGCAATAGTCCAGGAAATCACTGCGTAGGGAAGGGATGTGCATGGACGCTGGTACCCCGACGGTCATGTGCAGGGAGAACATGGGGGTGCCGGTGTGGGGGGCGGGATAGGTGTCGGTGCTCAGCTCTTCGATGTTGATCCCCTGACGGGAGAAGAAATTGGCTAGACTGTGCACGATGCCCGGGTGGTCCATGGCCACCACCTCGACGTGGTAGGGAAGCAGGGGTTGTTTGTGTTCCACCGGACGGGTGCGGCGGTACTGGATGGCCAGGCCCAGCTCCTCGCCCAGGGCGTCGAGCCGCGCCTCCAGCCTGGATAGGGCGTCCCAGCGGCCCGATACCAGCATGATGATGGCGAAATGGCCGCCCAGCAGGGCCATACGGGATTCCTCGATGTTGCAGCCGGCCTCCGTGATGCGGCCGGAGAAACGCTCCACCAGACCCACCCGGTCCTCACCCGAGGCGGTGATCACGAGATGGTCGTGGGGGGAGGGCGGTTGCATGCAGGCAGTGGGGCTTGGGTGACCTGGCCATTGTAGCGCAGCCCCCGGCGGGGGTCAGCAAGTCCAATTCATCGACCGCCCAGGGCCTCCGCCTCCAGGAGCAGGTAGGTATGGTAGGCATTGATCCGGTTGGCGGCGGAGAAGGCGGGCAGGTCCTCGAAGCGCGACCAGTCGGTCGCCCGGTAGGCCTCCTCGAAGGGGATCATCTCGGCCACCGCCTTGCCCATCTGTTCCCGCAGATAGACCAGGTAGTCGCGGGTGAGGATGAGGTCCTGCATGGGTTCCGAAGAGTGGCCGCCGTGTCCCGGCACCAGGACTTGGGGTTCGAGGGCGAGCAGCTTGTCCAGGGCGGCAAGCCATCGTCTGGAGTCGGCATTGCCGACGAAGGGCACCCGGCCCTTGAACACCAGATCGCCGGCGAACAGCACCCGGTCCTCCACCACGTACATGGCCAGATCCTCGGGGGTGTGGGCCGGGCCCACGTGCCGCAGCTGGAAGTGCACCCCGCCCAGTTCGAAGGCGGTGTCGCCCTCCAGCCAGACGTCGGCCTCCAAGAAGCGTTGTAGATCGTCTGAGATCCAGGGCGCGAGGATCTCCTTGCGCTGCTCGAAACGCAGCCTGGCCTCCTCGCTATGCACGCGCCCGCGCCCCAGGGCATGCGCCCAGATCTCCGCGCCCGCATCCTTGAAGACCTGCAGGCCGTAGTAATGGTCGGCGTGGTAGTGGCTCAGGATCACTCGTCGGATAGGCGCCGGGGTGATGCGGCGGATCTCCCTCAGCATGGCCTCGGCCAGGGACGGGGTGCCCAGGCTGTCGAAGACCACCACCCCCTGGGGGGTGATCACGAAGCCGGCATTGGACATGAAACCCTCGTTGGCGGCCGAGGCGGCCCCCGCCAGGCCCGGGATATAGTAGCTGTATTTGCCGATCTGTACGGCGCGCACCTCCACCGACACCGGCGGATAGGGCGCCGCCTGCACGCCGAGGACGATGAGGCCGAGGACGAAGGCGATGAGACTGCGCATGGAGAATCCTCCTCTGTGTTCACCTGGGGATGGGCGATCATCGTAACCCAGGTTGTTCCATGGGGACGCGGAATGGCGCACTGCTCAGGACGGGATGCGCGAGACGGTCGCAGGCTTGCGCTCGATCGCCTCGTCGGGAAGTTGCACGCTGACGGCTCGGGTAGGGGCAGGCAAGGCCCGCGTTGGCGTGAAAGGCGCGCCAGCCGACTCTGGAGGCTCCCCACTGCCGCAGGGCGGAAGGGTTGAGGGAACGGACTGGCGAGGGCTTTGGGGTGGCCGTCGCCTCGTCCGTCAGGCGGGCATGCCGCATGCGGACGGCACGGAATGAGCATGGATGTCACCGAAGGCTTGGGCCGGTCTGATCAAAAATCTGGGGTAACATGTAGGCGTGGATGATCGGTCAATGCAAGCCTTTACACCGAAGCATGAGACCACGGGCTGCCGCCCGCCGTTCACCGCCAGCATACTGCCGAGCGCCATCCCGTTGACCCTCAAGCGCCTGCTGCCTTTCCTCCTCGCCTTCGTCCTGCCGCTGGTGGCGGTGTATGCCTGGTGGGGGGGGTTTAATCCCGTGCGCATCGAGACTGCGGTGCGTGGTCCCTACACCTATGCCTACGTGGAGCACACCGGCGATTACGCCCGGCTGGCCGAGCGACTGCCCCAGGTGCGCGCCGCCCTGGAGGCCGCCGGCATCCGCCCGGGGGCAGCCATCAGCATCCTCTACTCCCATCCCGGCAGGGTGCCGCGTGAGGTGCTCCAGGCACGGGTGGGCTATCTGGTCAAGCCCCACACCCCCGTGCCGGCCCCCTTGCGATGGGACCGCCTGCCTGCCCGCACGGTGCGGGTGGCACAGGTGCGGGCGGCCATGCTGCTCGCACCAAGCCTCGCCTACCAGGCCCTGGATGCACACCTGCGCGCCGAGGGCAAACACCTCGCCATGCCTGCCGTGGAGATCTACGAGGCCTCCGGCAGCCTGCACAGACCTGGACTGTTCAGCGTGGAGGTGGAAGTCCCGTGACCCTGTTCTCGATCCTTGCCGCCCTGGTCTGGGACTACTGGCGACCGCTCAAGGACCCTTCCCAGCCCCTAAGCCTTCTTGAGCGCTACGTGGACTGGCTGTTGCAGCACGTCAACGCAGGGCTGGCCAGGCACGGCATGCTCGCCTGGGCCGCCGGGGCCCTGGCCCCCGCCTTGGCAGCCGCCCTGGTGGGCACCCTGCTGGGCAGCCAGCTGGGCCTACTGGAGTGGGCCTGGAACGTGGTCGTGCTCTACTTCTGCCTGGGCTTCCGGCAGTTCGGCCAGGCCGTGGAGGAGGTGGTGGGCCACTTGCGTCGCGGGGAACTGGAGGCCGCCAGGACGCACCTCATGACCTGGCGACCGGGCACCGCCCAGGCCATGAACGCCAACGAGCTCGCCAGAAGCGGCATCGAGCAGGTCCTGATCCTCTCCCTCACCCGTTTGTTCGGCGTGCTCTTCTGGTTCGCCCTGCTGGGGGTGTTCGGCGCCCTGCTCTACCGCCTCAACGGCCTGTGCCGGGAACGCTGGCAATCCGAGCCCGTATTTTGCGCCTGTCCGCGGACCATGGCCCACTATCTGGACTGGCTGCCCGCCCGTGCATTGGCCTTCAGCTTCGCCATCGTGGGCAATTTCGAGGATGCCCTGTACTGCTGGCGCAATCAGGCGGGCACCTGGGGTGAACGCAACGAGGGTGTGCTGCTGGCGGCCGGGGCGGGGGCCCTGGGGGTGCGCCTGGGCGGCCCCCTCACCCTGCCCGGCGGCGAGCTGCTCAGACCGGAGCTGGGGCGGGGGGAGGCGGCCGATGCCGATTACCTGGAGGGGGCCCTGGGCATCGTCCTGCGGGCCGTGCTGCTGTGGCTCGCCGTGCTGGGACTGATCTGGCTCGGTGGCCTGTAGCCCGGCCGCCCGCCCGGATGTCGCGCCCTCCCATCCCGCCCTTCGGGCAACGGCCATGGCCGGGGCCCGCACGGCGGTCGCTACAGACCGGCTGATCGGGGCACATGCTCAACGCCCTCTGGATCGGCTTCTTCCTGTGCGCCTTCGCCGCCGCCTGTGTGCGCTACCTAGTGTACGGCGACGAGGGCATCTTCGCAGCCCTCATGCAGGCGGGCTTCGACAACGCCAAGACCGCCTTCGAGATCGCCCTGGGGCTCACGGGGGTCATGTGCCTGTGGCTGGGGGTGATGAAGATCGGCGAGCGGGCAGGTTTCCTGGACGCCCTGGCCCGGCTGCTCGCCCCGTTGTTTGCGCGGCTGTTTCCCGACGTGCCGCGCGGACACCCAGCCCTGGGGTCCATCACCATGAACCTGTCGGCCAACATGCTGGGCTTGGACAACGCCGCCACGCCGATGGGTCTCAAGGCCATGCGCGAGCTGCATGAGCTCAATCCGGACAAGGACACCGCGAGCAATGCCCAGATCCTGTTCCTGGTGCTCAACGCCTCCTCCGTGACCCTGCTGCCGGTGACCATCTTCACCTACCGGGCCCAGATGGGGGCGGCCGACCCCACCGATGTCTTCATCCCCATCCTCCTGGCCACCTACTGCTCCACCCTGGCGGGGCTCGCCTTCGTCTGCCTCGCCCAGCGCATCCGCCTGCTGGATCCGGTGGTGCTCGCCTGGATCGCCGGTCTCACCCTGGCGGTGGGGGGGCTGGCCGCCTGGTTTGCCAGCCTGCCGGCAGAACAGCTGGCAGCCAAATCGGCCCTGGTGAGCAACTTCCTATTGCTGGGTTTGATCGTGTTGTTCCTGATCGGTGCCATGGTCAGGCGGGTCAACGCCTACGAGGCCTTCATCGACGGCGCCAAGGAGGGCTTCGGCGTGGCGGTGGGCATCATCCCCTACCTGGTGGCCATGCTGGTGGCCATCGGGCTTCTGCGCGCCAGCGGTCTTCTGGGCCTATTGGTAGACGGGGCACGCGCCCTGGTCCTCGCCCTGGGATATGATGCCGCCTGGGTGGAGGCCCTGCCCACCATGCTCATGAAGCCCCTGTCCGGCTCCGGGGCCCGCGCCATGATGATCGAGACCATGCAGACCTTCGGCGCCGACAGCTTCGCCGGGCGGCTTGCCAGCATCGTCCAGGGCAGTACCGAGACCACCTTTTATGTCCTGGCGGTATACTTCGGTGCCGTGGGCATCAAGCGCGTGCGCTACGCCGTCGCTGGCGGCCTGGTGGCGGACATGGCGGGCTTCACCGCTGCGGTGCTGGCGGCCTATCTGTTTTTCTGGCATGGCGGGCCGAAGGGTTAAACTTTGGACTTGCTTGCGCCAGCCCCATGCCCATGGAATACCCTACCCTCGCCGCCGTCGATCTGGGCTCCAACAGCTTTCACCTGCAGGTGGCTCGGGTGGAGGGGGAGCAGCTCTTCTACCTGGACGCCCACAAGGAGGCGGTGCGTCTGGCGGCAGGACTCACCGTCGACAAACGCCTGGACGAGGCCTCCCAGGCACGGGCCCTGGCCTGCCTGGCCCGCTTCGGGGAACGGCTCAAGGGTATGCCCCCCGGGGCGGTACGGGCGGTGGGCACCAGTGCGCTACGGGTGGCCAAGAATGCCGGCGAATTCATGCAGCGGGCGCGCGCCACGCTGGGTTTCGACATCGAGGTGGTCTCCGGCCGGGAGGAGGCGCGCCTCATCTACCTCGGCGTGGCCCACTCCCTGCCCCTCACTCGGCACACACGGCTGGTGGTGGACATCGGTGGCGGTTCCACCGAGTGCATCCTGGGCGTGGGTTACGAGGCCCAGGAGCGGGAGAGCCTGCGCATGGGCTGCGTGGTCTACACGCAACGCTTCTTCCCCGACGGGGCCCTGGACAAGAACGGCCTGCGCGCGGCGGAGACCGCCGCCCGCATCGAGATCCAGAGCGCGGCCTATGGCTTCCGCCGCGGCCGCTGGGTGGAGGCGGTGGGCTCATCCGGCACGGCCCGCGCCTTGGGCGAGATCTTACGGCAAAACGGCCGCTCGGATGGCACTATCACCCGCGAGGGGCTCGACTGGCTGCGGGAGCGGCTCGTCAAGGCCGGCAATGTCCGCAATCTGAGCCTGCCGGGCCTCAAGCCGGACCGCCGGCCGGTGATCGCCGGCGGATTCGCCATCATGCACGCCCTGTTTGAGGAGTTGGGCATCGAGGCCATGACCGTCGCCCAGGGGGCCATGCGGGAGGGCATCCTCTGGGACCTGCTGGGACGGGTGCACCACCACGACATGCGCGAGGTGACCGTGGCCCAGTTCATGCGCCGCTATCACGTGGACGGCCGGCAGGCCAGGCGCGTGGAGCGTCTGGCCCTGGCCCTGGCGCAGGCCATGGGGGATCGGCTCAGCGAGACGGACCGGCAGCAGCTCGCCTGGGCGGCGCGGCTACACGAGATCGGCATCTCCATCGCCCACTCCGGTTTCCACAAACACGGCGCCTACATCCTGGAGAATGCCGACATGCCTGGTTTCTCGCGCCAGGATCAGGCGCGTCTGGCCATCCTGGTGCGGGCGAGCCGCGGCGGTCTGGACAAGCTCAGCCTCACACCGGACGACCCGGTCTGGCCCCTGATCCTCTGCCTGCGCCTGGCCGTGCTGTTCAATTTGAGCCGCACGGATGCCAGGCCGACGCACCTATACCTTTCGCGCGCACACGCCAGCGGCTGGACGCTGGAGGTAGATGCGGCCTGGCTCGGGGCTAACCCCTTGACCCGTGCCGCCCTGGAATCCGAACTGCTCCAGTGGCGGGAGGTGCGGACAGCGGAAGCCCTGGTGGGCCTGCGGCAGGTGTGAGGCTAGGAGCCTGTCGGACTTGAAACTAATCTACTGCGCCAGCGGGAAGAGCGGTCCATTTTTGGCTTGCGCCGAAACTCGCAAGCTCGTTTTGCCCGCTTTCTCGTTGCATAGGCCCCACGATGCGCCTCGAAATCGTGCAAAACTGTCCTCGCTCTCCCCCTCGGCTTGCTACGATCGCTCAAGGCCGACAGGCTCCTAGACCTTCGCCGCCAGCAGGTTGAGCAGGAAGGCCTGGGCCTCGAAGGGCTTACCCCGGCGGGCGCGGCGGCGGTAGCTGCCGTCGGGCAGCATCTCCCAGGCCTTGGTGTTGTCCTTGAGATAGGGCTTGAGGCCCTCGTTGATGACCCGCTTCTTGAGCTTCCCGTCTAGGATGGGGAAGCAGGTCTCGATGCGGCGGAAGAAATTGCGGTCCATCCAGTCGGCACTGGCCAGATACACGTCCTCGCGGCCGCCGTTCCAGAAGTAGAACACCCGGTGATGTTCCAAGAAACGGCCCAGGATGGAGCGCACCCGGATGTTCTCCGAGATGCCGGGCAGCCCTGGCCGCAGGGCGCACACGCCCCGCACAATGAGGTCGATCTGCACGCCGGCCTGGCTGGCCTCGTACAGGGCGGCGATGATGCGCGGCTCCAGCAGGGCGTTCATCTTGGCCACGATCTGGGCCTTCTCACCGGCGCGGGCCCGTTCCGTCTCGTTGCGGATGGCGGCCATCATAGTGCTGTGCAGGGTGAAGGGGGACTGGAGCAGCAGGTTGTGTTCGCCCGCATCCCCCAGGCCGGTCAGCTGCATAAACACGTCGTTGACGTCCTGGCACAGGGCCTCGTTGCAAGTGAGTAGCCCAAAGTCGGTGTAGAGCCGCGCCGTGCGGGCATGGTAGTTGCCCGTGCCCAGGTGGGCGTAACGCTTGAGGCGGCCGTTTTCCCGCCGCACCACCATGGCCAGCTTGGCATGGGTTTTGTAGCCCACCACCCCATAGACCACGTGGGCCCCGGCCTCCTCCAGCTGCTGCGCCCAGTTGATGTTGGCCTCTTCGTCGAAGCGGGCCAGCAGCTCCACCACGGCGGTGACCTCCTTGCCCCGCTGGGCGGCGGCGATCAGGTGGCGCATGAGCTCGGAGTCGGTGCCAGTGCGATAGACGGTCTGCTTGATGGCCAGCACGGCCGGGTCCTCCGCCGCCTGGCGGATGAAATCCACTACCGGCTGGAAGGACTGGAAGGGGTGGTGCAGCAGGATGTCGCCGGCGCGGATGGCGGCGAAGATGTCCCTGTCCTTACCAGCGCTGAGCTGGGGCGGCAGGCCCGGGGTGAAGGGGGGGAATTTCAGGTCCGGCCGGTCCACCCGGTCCGGCACGTTCATGAGCCGCACCAGATTGACCGGACCGCGCACCTGGTAGAGATCGTCGCGCTCCAGGTTGAACTGGCGCAACAGGAATTCGTAGGTCTCGGGCGGGCACATGTCGGAGACCTCCAAACGTACCGCATCGCCGAAGTGGCGGTGGGGCAGCTCACCCTGCAGCTGCTCGCGCAGATTCTTGGTCTCCTCCTCATCCACGAACAAGTCCGAGTTGCGCGTGACCCGGAACTGGTGACAGCCCAGCACCTGCATGCCGGCGAACAGGGCACCCACGTGGGCGTGCAGGATGGAGGACAGGAACACGAAACCATATTCGCAGCCTGCCACCTCGGATGGTAGCTGGATCACCCGCGGCAGGGCGCGCGGCGCCTGCACCACCGCCTTGCCGGAGGTCCGGCCGAAGGCGTCCTTGCCCGCGAGCTCCACGGCGAAGTTGAGGCTCTTGTTGAGCACGTTGGGAAAGGGGTGGGCCGGGTCGAGGCCGATGGGGGTGAGCACTGGCATGATCTCGTTGTAGAAGTACTCCCGGATCCACTCGGCCTGCTCTGGGGTCCATTGGCTGCGCTTGTAGAAGCGGATGCCGTGGGCGGCCAGCTCAGGCAGGACCTCCTCGTTGAGCACCTCGTACTGGCGCGCCACCAGGGCATGGGCGCGCTTGGCGATCTGTTTCAGGACCGCCCGGGGGGTCAGGCCGTCGGGGCTCAGGTGGTTAGGGTTGACCCGCATCTGCTCCTTGAGGCCGGCCACCCGGATCTCGAAGAACTCGTCCAGATTGCTGGAGGTGATGCACAAAAAGCGCAGTCGCTCCAGGAGCGGGGTGGCACTGTCCTCGGCCTGGGCCAGCACGCGCCGGTTGAACTCCAGGATGCCGAGTTCGCGGTTGAGCAGATATTCGCTGGGGGGCAGGTGGGTCATGGGGTCCATGGATCGATGGCCGGCGATCCGGCATGCTACCCTGTCGGACGCCCTTCTTCCAACCAGCTACGCCATGGAAACCGAGATCAAGCTGGCCATCGCCCCCCGTGCTGCCGCCCGCCTGCGCACACACCCCGCCCTCGCCGGGGCAAAGGGGGTGACCACCCGGCTGCACAGCGCCTATTTCGACACCCCGGCCTATGAGCTGCTGCGCGCCGGTGTGGCCCTGCGGTTGCGCCGGGTCGGGAGGCGCTGGGTGCAGACCCTGAAGGCACGGGCGGATGCCGGCGGCATGCTGAGCCAACGCCCCGAATGGGAGGCCGTCGTGTTGGGGGGGCGGCCCAATCTCACCCTACTGCCCCCCGAGGCCCAGGCCCTGCTCCCCGAAGGGGTGGCCGGACGCATCGTGCCGGTGTTCGAGACTGTCTTCCGCCGCACCACCTGGCAGGTGGAAAGGGAGGCAAGCCGCATCGAGGTGGCCCTGGACCGGGGCGAGGTCCGGGCGGCGGGGCGCACTATGCCCATCGCGGAGGTAGAGCTGGAACTCAAGGCAGGGGAGCTTACAGACCTTTTTGACCTGGCCGGGGCGCTCCTTGGGGATCTACCCCTGCATCTCGAGCCCCGCAGCAAGGCCCAGCGGGGTTATCAGCTGGCCGGGGCCCTGGCGGCCACGCCGGTCAAGGCCAGTGTCCCGGATTTGGATCCGCAGGCGCCGGCCGGTCGCGCCTTCGTCGCCATCGCCCGCGCCTGCATGGCCCATTTCGAGGCCAATCTGCCCGGCTATCTGGAGGCGGAGGCGCCCGATCCGGAATACGTCCACCAGATGCGGGTGAGTATGCGGCGTCTGCGGGCGGTGGCGGGGCTCACGCGCTTCCTGGACATGTCGGCCCCCGCCTGGGTGGAGGAACTCAAATGGCTCATGGGGGAGCTCTCCCGCGCGCGGGACTGGGATGTCTTCGCCACCCAGATCCTGCCGAGGGTGAGCGCCCATCTGGCGCCGTGCCCCAGCCTGGATGCGGTGGCCCAGGTGAGCCGCAGGCTGCGCCAGGCGGCCAATGCCCGGGCCAGGGCGGCGCTCGCCGGCACCCGGCTCGCCACCCTGTGGCTGGAGCTGGGGCGGTCGCTCGCGGGCTTTCCCGACACCCGCCTCGCTGCCGGGGCATGGGCACAGGCCGCCCTGGAGCGGCGCTACCGCAGGCTGCGCCGGCTGGGCAGCCGTCTATCCGAGCTCGACCCCGCCGAGCGGCATGCCATGCGCATCGCCGGCAAGAAGCTGCGCTACGCCGCCGAGTTCTTCGCCGCCCTGCACCCCAAGGCGGCCCGGCGCTTCATCGACAGGCTCGCCCATCTGCAGGACGTCCTGGGGTCGCTCAACGATCTGGCCGTCACCGCTGGCCTCCTGGAGGAGGTCAAGGGGGCTGGGGGGCAGGCGGTCCTGGAGGGGGCGGGCCTGGTGGCGGGCTTCCTCGCCTCTGAGCAGGAGCTGCGTCTTACTGAGCTCAAGCGGGCCTGGCGGGACTTCCTCCACACCCCGCCCTATTGGCGCTGATCAGGAAATGTATCGCCGCAGCCTGTCCAGGTCCAGGACGGTGATGGTGCGGCCTTGCACCTCGATCAGTCCCGCCTGGGTCAACTGGCTTAGCACGCGCGAGAGGGTCTCGGGGGCGAGATTTAGCTGGGAGGCCAGGGTCTGCTTGCTGCTGCCCAGGGCCACCTGGTAGCTGCGACGATCTGGCGGCGCCTGCTGGGCCAGGAAGCAGACCACCCGCTGCAGGCTGGTACGGGAGGTGCAGGCCTCGATGTCGGTGATGAGCTCGTGCAGGCGCACGCACAGGCTGGCCAGCATCTTGCGGCAGAGCAGGGGGCTCGTCTCCAGGGCCCGGCTCAAGGCCTCCCGCTCGATCACCAGCACGATGCTGTCCTGGGTGGCCTGGGCGGTGACCGGATAGGGTTTGTCCAGGAAGGCCACCGCCTCGCCGAAGGTGCTACCCGGCCCCTCCATGTGGATCACCTTCTCCCAGCCCTGGGTGGAGGGGAGGAAGAGCTTGATCTGTCCCATCACCACCAGGTGGATGCCCTGGGGCGGGTCGCCTTTGTGGAACAGGATCTCGTGCTTGCGCACCCGGTATTCCCTGGTGCGGGCGGCCAGCTGTTTGAGCTCCGCCTCGTCCAGCCCCCGGAACAGGGGCTGGCGGGACAGGATCTCCACGATGGAGTGCCGGGTCTCCTGCATCATCTGTTTGTCTCCTCCAGGGCGGTAAAAGTCCAGGGCGGTAAAAATCTACCACGATGCGCAATTTCGTTGACGTAGATCAAGGCGGCTGCCGGGCCCCTTTGTCAGGATGGCACACCGTACGCTGCCGAGGAGGTGGAGATGAACCTGTCCGGTATCCTGGTGGTCACCCGGCCGCAATGGCTGCCCGAGGTCCTGGAGGCCCTGCGGGCGCTGCCCGGCGTGGAGGTACACCAGGTGGAAGAGGCCACGGGCCGCATCGTGGTGGTGCAGGAGGCCGCGGACGTGGAGGCCGAGGTGGACGGCCTGGAGCGTATCCAGCGGCTGCCCCACGTGGTGCTGGCCCAGATGGTCTATCACTACTTCGCCGAAGATCCGGCCTTGGATGCCTTTCTCGCGGACCAGGCACAGGGTCCGAGCAACCCAGTACCCGCCCCGTTGAACGATTGATCATCGAAGGAGACCACCATGGGACTGTCACGCCGGGATTTCCTCAAGACCAGTATCGCCGCCAGCACTGCCGCCACGGTGGGCATGCCGGTGGCCAAGCAGGCCGAGGCCGCTGCGGCGGCCATGGAGAAGGACTGGGAGTGGGACAAGGGGGTATGTCGCTTCTGCGGCACAGGCTGCGGCCTGCTCATCGCCCGCAAAGGAGGCCGCCTCGTCGCCCAGAAGGCCGACCCGGACGCGCCAGTCAACCGGGGCTATCAGTGCGTGAAGGGCTATTTCAACGCCAAGATCATCTACGGCCAGGACCGTCTCACCCAGCCGCTGATGCGCATGAAGGACGGTAAATTCGACAAGCAGGGCAAGTTCGTGCCGGTGACCTGGGAGCAGGCCTTCGATGAGATGGAACGACAGCTGCGCAGGGCCTATGCCGCGAAGGGCCCGCAAGGGGTGGCCGTACTGGGCTCCGGCCAATGGACGATCCCCGAGGGCTATGCCATGAACAAGCTGTTCAAGGCCGGCTTCCGTTCCAACAACATCGACCCCAACGCCCGCAACTGCATGGCCAGCGCCGTGGCCGCCTTCTACAGCGTCTTCGGCGCCGATGAGCCGGCCGGCAACTACGACGACATCGAGCACACCGATACCATGATCCTGTGGGGTGCCAACATGGCCGAGATGCACACCGTGCTCTGGTCGCGCATCATCAACCGGCGGCTTTCCGCCCCCCATGTGCGGGTGGTAAACCTCAGCACCTTCCGCAACATGAGCTCGGACGGGGCTGACCTGGAGATCATCTTCAAGCCCAACACCGATCTCGCCATCCAGAACTACATCGCGCGGGAGATCATCGCCCGCGACGCGGTCAACTGGGACTTCGTCAACAAGCACTGCGTCTTTGCCACCGGCCCCTACGACATCGGCTACGGCATGCGGCCCACCGACAAGTGGGCCTTCCCGGCCGAGCGGGATACCGTGCTCAAGGAGCAGCGCGTCAAACTGGATAAGTACGAGGCCATCGGCCAGCGGCGGCGGGAGGGTGAAGTGGTGGAGCAGAAGAACACCGCCAACCCTGGCGCCCATTGGCTCATCAGCTTCGAGGACTTCAAGCGGGCGCTGGAGCCCTACACCCTGGAGTTCGTGGCCGAGCTGGCCAAGGGCGACCCGGACGAGCCGTTGGAGAAGTTCAAAGACAAGCTGCGCCAGCTGGCGGACCTCTACATCGATCCCAAACGCAAGGTGGTCTCCTTCTGGACCATGGGCTTCAACCAGCACGTGCGCGGCACCTGGGTCAACGAACAGTGCTACATGAACCACCTGCTCCTGGGCAAGCACTCCCAGCCGGGCAACGGCGCCTTCTCGCTCACCGGCCAGCCCTCAGCCTGCGGCACGGCGCGGGAGGTGGGCACCTTCTCCCACCGCTTGCCGGCCGACCGCCTGATCCCTAACCCGGCCCACCGGGCATTTACCGAGAAGGTATGGAAGATCCCGGCGCGCACCATCAACCCCAAGATCGGCTCCTTCTACGCTAAGATCCTGCGCGACATCGAGGACGGCAGCGTCAAGTGGGTGTGGGTGCAGACCAACAACCCCTGGCAGTCCCACCCCAACAACAATCACTGGCTCAAGGCCGCGCGCGAAACGGATTGCTTCATCGTGGTGTCCGATGCCTATCCCAGCGTCTCTGCCAAGATCGCCGACCTGGTCCTGCCGACGGCCATGCACTTCGAGAAATGGGGGCTTTTTGGCAACGCCGAGCGTCGCACCCAGTGTTGGCGGCAGCAGGTACCGCCCCCCGGTGAGGCGCGCGCCGACCTCTGGCAGGTCCTGGAGTTCTCCAAGCGCTTCAAGATCAAGGACTTTTGGGGCGAGCAGAAGGTGCCGGGCCTCAAGGCCGAGGGTTTCGAGGACGGCAAACTGCCCAGCGTCCTGGACGAGGCGGTGAGGATGGGCTATTCGCCGGAGGACAGCCTGTACAAGGTGTTGTTCGCCACCCCAGAGAACATGAAGTACAAATGGCCCGATCCGGTGGCCAAGGGCCGGGACAACCACGTGGTCAAACTGCTGGGCGACGGCTGGTTCCCCGAGAAGGCCCTGTGGCAGGAATACGTACAATTCGGCCGAGGCGATGCCAAGGACCTGGCCGACTTCGACTGGTATTACCGGGACGACGTGCGCGGCGGCAAGTGGCCCATGACCAGGAACGAGAAGGGGGAATGGGTGGAGGGCAGCTGGCGCTTCAACGAGAAGTACGACCCCTACGTCAAGAAGGGGGCGGGCTTCGAGTTCTACGGCAAGCTGTTCAAGGCCATCCCCACCGGCAACCTGGACGGGGTGACCGATCCCAAACCGGTCTCGGTGGCCGGCAAGGCCAAGATCTTCTTCCGTCCCTATGCCGCGCCGCCCGAGCAGCCCGATGCCAACTACGACCTGTGGTTGTGCACCGGCCGCGTGCTGGAGCACTGGCATACCGGCACCATGACCCGTCGCGTGCCGGAGCTACACCGGGCCTTCCCTGCCGCCGTGCTCTGGATGCATCCAAAGGACGCCGAGGCGCGCGGCCTCAAGCGCAACGACCTGGTCTGGTGCGAGTCCCGCCGGGGAAGGGTGCGGGTGCGGGTGGAGACCGGCGGGCGCAACCGGGTGCCGCGCGGCTATGTCTATGTGCCCTTCTTCGACGAGTCGGTGCTCATCAATCGGGTCACCAACGACGCCACCTGTCCCATCTCCAAGGAGAGCGACTTCAAGAAGTGCGCCGTGAAGGTCTATAAGGCCTGATCGAGGAGGGCACCTTGCATGGCAGGGGGGGTGCCTCCCAGGCGGGAGGCCCTGATCCGCATCGCCCAGGGGGCGGCCCTCATCGCCTCCGGCGGCTTGGTATGGCTGTACGTCCTGCGCAACCAGGCCAGCGCCACCCCTTTTGCCCTGCGCCCGCCGGGGGCGCTGCCCGAGACGGACTTCAATGCCCTTTGCATCAAGTGCGGCCGTTGTGTCAACGCCTGCCCCTACGACAGCCTGCGCCTGGCCACCGCCTGGGAGCTCCGGCCCATCGGCACCCCCTATTACCTGCCGCGCGAGACCCCCTGCTACATGTGCGAGGACATCCCCTGCATGCGGGCCTGTCCCACGGGAGCCCTGTCGCCGGCCCTTCAGGACATCCGCGACGCACGCATGGGGTTGGCGGTTATAGATATCGAGAACTGCCTGTCCTGGAACGGCATGCGCTGCGAGATCTGTTACCTGTCCTGTCCCGTCAAAGACAAGGCCATCACGGTACAGAAGCAACCTGGGGTCTCAGCCATCCATGCCAAGCTCGTGCCGGTGGTGCATTCGGACCATTGCACCGGCTGCGGCGTGTGCGAGAAGCGCTGTCCCACGGAAAAGGCCGCCATCCGCGTGGTGCAGGCGGATCTAGTGAAGGGAGAAATGGGGGCTCATTACCGCATGCAGGGGCGTGAGCCTAATACACCGTCCGAGGTCACCCCGGTGGAGCCCCCGTCGCCTGCGGCGGGCCGCCGTGATTCCATCCCTGGACAGGATGCCCTCAACCAGGGGGTGTTGCCGTGAGAGAGATTCCCCCAGGTGAGCGGCCTATACGCCACTATACGCCGCCGGCCACCTTCTCCGGCCGTCTGTGGGGCTGGCGCTACCTGATTTTGCGCCGCGCCTGTCAGCTCGGCGTGCTCCTGCTCTTTTATGGCACCGCCCATTGGGGCTGGCAGGCCCTGGGCCAGCCCCTGCTGGATGGCAACCTCAGCGCCGCCAACCTGGCGGGCGTCATCCCCCTGGCCGATCCCTATGCTACCCTGCAGATCCTTGCCAGCTGGCATCTGCCGGCCACCGAGGTCCTCCTGGGGGCGGGCATCATCCTGGTCCTTTATGCCTTACTCGGCAGGGTCTGGTGCGCCTGGGTCTGCCCCGTGAACCTGGTGACCGACTTGGCCGGCTGGCTGCAGGAGCGGCTGGGCACCGGCAATGTGTTGCATTTGTCGCGCAAGCTGCGCTATTGGGTCCTCGTACTCACCCTCATCCTCTCGCCCCTGGCCGGCCTGGCCGCCTTCGAGTGGGTGAGCCCCATCGCCATGCTGCATCGGGAGCTCATCTACGGGGTGGGCATGGGGCTGATGGCGGCGGCAGGGGTCTTCCTCTTCGACCTCCTGGTGCTCAAGCATGGCTGGTGTGGACATCTCTGCCCCTTGGGGGCCTTTTATGCCCTCACGGGGCGGGCGGCCCAGCTGCGCGTGGCCCTAGACCGCGACACCTGCACCCGCTGCGGCGACTGCATCCGCGTCTGTCCCGAACCCCAGGTCCTCAACCTGGTCGAGGCGGCCGAGCGGGGCTACGTCCGCTCGGGGGAATGCACCAATTGCGCGCGCTGTATCCCCATCTGTCCCGAGGCCAGCCTCGCCTTCACCCTGAGGGCGTTGGTGAAGAGACCTGAACCCAACCCGTCCACTGAAAGGAGCAAGCCATGAGACGCACTACGACCCTCGCCGCAGTCCTCCTCGCCTTGGGTGCCGTGGGGCTGCTGCACGCCCAGGCCGCCAAGGAGATCGATCCGGACCGCTGGGGCCTGTCCCCTACCAGCGTCTTCGAGGACCCTGCCCCACCTGCCTTCACCTATCCCCCCAATCCCCCAGGAGCGACGGGACGACTGCAGCGAGGCTTCGAGGGGGCGCCCCCCCAGGTGCCCCATCGGGTCGATCTCTTCCTGCCCGTGACCCTGGAGAGGAACCAGTGCCGGGCCTGCCATGACCAACCGGCCATGATCGGCAAGGAGGTGCAGGGCAGCATGCCACCGCCCATGTCCAGGAGCCATTATGTGGAGCAGGACGGCAAGCTGAGCTTCAACTTCCGGCGCCACACCTGCGTGGACTGCCACGTGCCCCAGGCGGATGTGCCCCCGCCCGTAGCCAATGTCTTCACGGGCAATTGATAACGCAATGCAGCCTTTCCGCCATCCCGGGTGGGGGTGGGGCCCTGCCCGGTCGCCTCGACAGGGGCCGGCGAAACGGGTAGCCTTGCATGGTCCGGCACTGCCGGGCCATGTCTTCTGCCAGGGGCTGCATCAGGACCGCGTCCATGTCCTCTCTCATCGAGCTGTACAAAAAGGTGGAATCCATCTTGGAAGAGATGGAGATCCCGCCGCGGCCTTCCATTCTGGATCAGATCTTCCTGGAGACGCGTCAGGAAGAACCGGATTTCCTGAGGCTCGCAAACCTGATCAGCGAGGACGTGGCCCTGTCGGCCAGCCTCATCAAGACGGTCAATTCGCCCTTCTTCGGATTGCAGCGACGGGCCAGCTCGGTACAGGAGGCGCTCATGATCCTGGGCCTGGAGCTGGCCGCCCGCATGGTGGCGGGCATCCTGCTGCGGCATACCTTCCCGAAGCACCCTGAGCTCGATACCCTCTGGGATGCCTCCCTCAAGGTGGCGCTGGTGTCCCTGAGGCTGGGTGCACGGATGGGCAGAGGGGTGGGGGTGCGCCCCGCCGATGCCTACACCTTCGGCCTCTTCCGGGACTGTGGCATGGCGCTCTTGCACATGCGGCGATTGGGTTATCCGGAAGTGCTGCAGCGGGCCCGGGCCGAGGCCGGGCGGCCTTTCACCGACGCGGAACAGGAAGCCCTGGGGCTCGACCACACCCAGGCGGGCTACAAGCTGGCGGAGGAATGGTGCCTATCCGAGGACCTGGCCTGGGGCATCCTGCATCACCATGCCATCGCCAGCGAGCCAGACGACCTGGAGGGGGCCTCCCGCCAACGCCTGGCCCTGGTGGCCCTGGCCCAGATGGCCGACCACCTCCTACAGGAAAACGGCGAGCTCCCCGCCGACCGGGAATGGGACAAGCTGGGGCCGGCCTGTCTTCGGATCCTGGGGCTGGATGTGGCGCAGGAGGAGGAACTGGCGGCAGAGATCGGGGAGTTCATCCTGCGTGAACTCCCCCACCAGGTGGTTTGATACAGCCCCTGGACGCTCTCAGGCGCGCCGCCAGAGGGTGCCCTGGGGGGTGTCCTCCAGGACGATGCCGGCCGCCCTGAGCTCCTCGCGGATGGCGTCTGCGCGGGCGTAGTCACGCGCCTTGCGGGCCTCGACCCGCTCCTGGATCAGGGCCTCGATGCGTTCGGGCGGATACGCCGGGGCAGCGCCGGCCTGGAAAAAGGCCGCGGGTGGGCGCTCCAGCAGGCCCAGGACCCCGCCCAAGGCGCGCAGCTGCGCAGCCTGCGCTAGGGAGCGGCTGCGGTTGACCTCGCCGGCCAGCTCGAACAGCACGGCCAGGGCCTCGGGGGTGTTGAAGTCATCGTCCATGGCCGCCTTGAAGCGCGCCCCATGGGGGGTGTCCCAGCGCAGTGGCATGGCAGGCGCCTCAAGGCCGCGCAGCGCCGTGTAGAGCCGGGTCAGCGCCCCCTTGGCCTCCTCCAGATGCTGATCCGAATAGTTGAGCGGGCTGCGGTAGTGGGCGCGCAGGATGAACAGGCGCACCACCTCCGGGTCGTAGCGGGCCAGCACCTCGCGGATGGTGAAGAAATTGCCCAGGCTCTTGGACATCTTCTCCTCGTCCACGCGCACGAAGCCGTTGTGCAGCCAGTAGTTGACGAACTTGCAACCGTAGGCACCTTCGGATTGGGCGATCTCGTTCTCGTGATGGGGGAACTGCAGGTCCTGGCCGCCGCCGTGGATGTCGAAATGGGGTCCCAGGAGGTCGGTGCCCATGGCCGAGCATTCGATGTGCCAGCCGGGCCGGCCCGGTCCCCAGGGGGAAGGCCAGGACGGCTCACCGGGCTTGGCCGCCTTCCAGAGGACGAAGTCCAGGGGATCGCGTTTGTGGGGGTCCACCTCCACCCGTTCGCCGGCGATGAGTTCCTCGAGGGACTTGCCAGACAGCTGCCCGTAGGCCGGAAAGCTGCGCACCGAGTAATAGACGTCGCCATTGGTGGCCACATAGGCGTGGCCCCGGTCGATGAGGGTCTGGATCATGGTGAGCATCTTGCCCACGTATTCCGTGGCGCGGGGCTCCCGGTCCGGGGGCAGGACGTTGAGGGAGCGCTCGTCCTCGTGCATGGCCTGGATGAAACGTTCGGTGAGCCGGATGTAGGATTCGCCGTTTTCCCGGGCGCGGCGGATGATCTTGTCGTCGATGTCGGTGATGTTGCGCACATAGGTCACCCGGTAGCCGCTGGCGCGCAACCAGCGGGCGATGACATCGAAGACCACCAGCACCCGGGCGTGGCCCAGATGGCAGTAGTCATACACGGTCATGCCGCACACGTACATACGCACCTCGCCCGGCACGAGCGGGGTGAAGACCTCCTTGCGACGGGTGAGCGAGTTGTATACGGTGAGCATGGCAATTCTCAGACGGCGGGGACGAGCAGTACGGGGATGGGGGTGGTGCGCAGGATGCCCTCGGCCACGCTGCCCAGGAGCAGACGGTCCAGTCCGCGCCGGCCGTGGGTGCCGGCGACGATGAGGTCGGCCTGCCATGCACTGGCCGCCTGGGACACCAGGGGGCCAAGGCGCTGGCCGGCGGCATCCACCAGCCGGGTCTCGCTCTCTACTGCGGCCGCCTCGCAAAGTTTTCTGGCCTCTTCCAGGATGCGCCGTCCGGCCTCGCGCCAGATTTCACTGGGCAGGGTAGGCAGGGTCCAGTCGCCGTTCACCATGAGGGGCGGGGGTTCCTCGCTCACGTGCAGCAGGAGCAGCCGGCCGCCACCCGCACGTGCAAGCCGCAGGGCCTCCTCTAGACCCCGCCGGGCCGTGGGGCTGCCGTCCAAGGCCACCAGGATACGCCGATACATGCTCCGCCCGCCTCGTCCTCAGGATCGGGCCTTGGCCCAGGAGTCCTTGAGGCTTACCGTGCGGTTGAACACCAGCCGCTCGCCGGGCCGGTGGTCGCGGCGGTCGCTGCAGAAATAGCCTAGGCGTTCGAACTGGTAACGGGTCTCGGGCGGGCAGTCGGCGACGCTGGGTTCGATCCAGCCGTGCACCACCTCCAGGGAATGGGGGTTGAGGAAGTCCAGGAAATCCCGGTTGCGGTGCCCGTCCGGCTCGGGATCGGTGAACAGGCGGTCATAGAGCCGCACCTCCACCGGCAGGGCATGCAGGGCCGAGACCCAATGGATGACGCCCTTGACCTTGCGGCCTTCCGGATTCTTGCCCAGGGTGTCGTGATCGATGCTACAGCGCAGCGCCACTACCTCGCCCTGCTCGTCCTTCACCACCTCGTCGCAGCGGATGACGTAGGAGTAGCGCAGCCGCACCTCGCCGCCCGGGGTGAGGCGCTGCCAGCCCGGCGGCGGGTCCTCGCTGAAGTCGTCGCGTTCGATCCAGATCTCTCGGTATAGGGGCACCTCCCGCTCGCCCAGCTCCGGCCGGTGGGGGTGGAAGCCGGCGCGGCGGCTTTCGGTGCGGCCTTCCTCGTAATTGGTGAGCATCACCTTCAGGGGGCGGATCACCGCCATCACCCGCGGCGCCTTAGCCTCCAGGTCCTCCCGGATGCAGCCCTCCAGCACCGAAAGATCGACGATGTTTTCGGACTTGGAGATGCCGATGCGGCGAGCGAACTCTCGGATGCCCTCCGGGGTGTAACCGCGCCGGCGCATCCCCTGGATGGTGGGCAGCCGCGGGTCGTCCCAGCCCGAGACGATGCCCTCGGCCACCAACTGGTTGAGCTTGCGCTTGCTGGTGACCGTATAGCGCATCTCCAGGCGGGAGAATTCGATCTGCTGCGGATGGCAGTCGATGCTGATGTGGTCCAGGACCCAATCGTATAGGGGCCGGTGATCCTCGAACTCCAGGGTGCACAGGGAATGGGTGATGCCCTCCAGGGCGTCCGAGATGCAATGGGTGTAGTCGTACATGGGGTAGATCACCCAGGCATCCCCGGTGCGGATGTGATGCGCCCGCTTGATGCGGTAGAGCACCGGGTCGCGCATGTTGATGTTGGGGCTGGCCATGTCGATCTTGGCGCGCAGGGTCTTGGTACCGTCCGGGAACTCGCCGGCGCGCATGCGGCGGAAGAGGTCCAGGTTCTCCTCCACGCTGCGTTCCCGCCAAGGGCTGTTGCGGCCAGGCTCGGTGAGGGTGCCCCGGTATTCGCGCATCTCTTCTGGGCTGAGGTCGTCCACGTAGGCGAGCCCCTTGCGGATGAGCTCCTCGGCGAACTCGTAAAGCTGGGGAAAGTAGTCCGAGGCCCAGCGCACCGGCCCCGACCACTGGAAGCCCAACCAGCGTACGTCCTCCTGGATGGCCTCGGCGTACTCCATGGATTCCTTCTCGGGGTTGGTGTCGTCGAAGCGCAGATGGCAGCGACCGCCATAGTCCTCGGCCAGACCGAAGTTGAGGCAGATGGACTTGGCGTGCCCGATGTGCAGATAGCCGTTGGGCTCGGGCGGGAAGCGGGTGACCACCGTGGTGTGCTTGCCGCTGGCCAGGTCGTGCTCGATGATGGTGCGGATGAAGTGCTGGACCGGAGCGTTGTCGCTCATGGCTGGGAGGGGGCGGAGGGACCGATGCGCGAGCAGCAGGATTCGGCTGGTGCGACGGATCGCTTGGGATGCTAGAATCGGCGCGGTCGTCCACACAACCGCGTCACGTAAGTATATACCACCGATGCCCATGCAGCGATTCATCCTGGCGTTTCTGCTCGCCCTGGCCCTACCCCTGGCCTGGGCCAATACCGAGGCCCTGCAGGAGGCAGGCCGCCTGTTCCGCCAGGGGCAGCATGCCTCGGCCCTCACCAGGATTGACGCCTACCTGGCCAACAATCCCAAGGATGCCCAGGGCCGCTTCCTCAAGGGGCTGATCCTCACCGAGATGAACCGCCACCAGGATGCCATCAAGGTCTTTTCCGACCTGACGGTGGATTACCCCCAGCTGCCCGAACCCTACAACAACCTGGCGGTGCTCTACGCCGCCCAGGGCCAGTACGAACGGGCCAAGCAGAACCTGGAGCAGGCCATACGTACCCATCCCAGCTATGCCACGGCGCACGAGAACCTAGGTGATATCTACGCCAAGATGGCCTCTCTGGCCTATGACCGGGCCCTGCAGCTGGATGAATCGAACGTCTCTGCCCAGACCAAACTGGCCCTGATTCGGGAGCTGTTCAACCCGGCACGCAGCACGGACCTGGCCAGAACGGAGGCCGCCGCCGCAGCCAAGCCTGCCCCCAAGACCACGGCGCGCCCATCCGCCACCAGGACGGCGGCGCGCCAGGAGCGGCCGTCCGCACCGGCCACCCCGGCGCCCGCGTCTACAGCCGAAGAGGTCGGTCCAGAGGCGGCCGCATCCACCGATGCAACCGTCATTGACGGGCAGGCCACCGCGCCGGCACGGCCCGGACCTGCCGCGCCTGCGCACACCCCAGACCAGGCCAAGGCGGCCATCGAACAGACCATCCGAGACTGGGCCGCAGCCTGGAGCAGGCAGGACGTGCCGGGCTATCTCGCCTTCTATGCTGCGAACTTCGTCCCCCAGGGGGGGCAGAGCCGCTCTGCCTGGGAGGAGGAGCGGCGGACGCGGCTCACGGCGCCGCGCCGCATCCGGGTGGAGGTGAGCGGCCTGCGTATCGAGGTCAAGGGCGACAAGGCCCAGGCCAGGTTCCGGCAACGCTATGAATCCGATCGCCTGCGGGGCAGTTACACCAAGACCCTGGACCTGGAGTTCCAGGACGGGAGCTGGAAGATCGTGCGGGAACGCTGAAGCATGCGCGGCTGGCTGACGTTCCTCATGGCGCTGTTCCTCCTTCTGCCCGCGTACGCCGGGGAGTCTGGCCTGCGGGCCGGCGAGGGCAGCGGCCGGCACCTCTCGCCCGACGGCATGTTGGCCAAGGCCCTCCAGGAGGTCCGGGCGGGACGTCTGGATGCCGCCCTGGCCAGCGTCAACCAGATCCTGTCCCTGCGGCCGGATTTCCGCCTCGCCCATCTCATCCGGGGCGACCTCCTCATGGCCCGCGCCCGTCCCCTAGCCACCCTGGGGGATGCACCCCGGGCACCCCCTGCTTCGCTGAGCGATCTGCGGGAGGAGGCGCGGGTGCGGCTGCTGCGCTATCTGGACGAGCCCGAGCCCAACCACCTGCCGATGCAGTTGCTGCAATTGTCTCCGGAACACAGATACGTGTTGCTTGCCGATGCGAGCCGCGCCCGCCTATACGTGTTCGAGAACGTCGGCGGTGTGCCCCGCCTGGTGCGCGACTACTACATGAGCATAGGCCGCAACGGCATCGCCAAGCGCGAAGAGGGCGACAAGAAGACCCCCGTGGGCCTCTACACCATCACCCGGCATCTACCCCGCCAGCAGCTCATCGACTTCTACGGCAGCGGGGCCTATCCCCTGGACTACCCGAACGAATGGGACCGCATGCACGGCCGCACCGGCCATGGTATCTGGCTCCACGGCACGCCCTCCAACACCTACAGCCGCCCCCCTAAGTCCAGCGACGGTTGCGTGGTGCTGGCCAACCCGGACCTGGACGACCTGGGCCGCTACATCCAGGTGGGTACCACGCCCATCCTCATCGCTGAGCGCACCGAGTGGGTGGATCCCGTCCTCTGGGAGCTGCGGCGTCAGGAGATGCTCACCCTGCTGGACCTGTGGCGCAGCGACTGGGAGTCCCGGGAAGTGGGCCGCTTCTTCCGCCACTATGCACCCGAGATGCTCGGGCGGGATTGGGCGGCGGCCAAACGGCGCAACATCGAGAACAAGGAATGGATCCGGCTGCAGCTCTCCAACGTCGCCATTTACCTGCCCAGCGCCAACGTGGCGGTGGTGACCTTCCTCCAGGGCTACAACAGCGACAGCTTCAACAACACCACCCGCAAACGGCTCTACTGGCGCCTGGACGGCGGCCAATGGCGCATCGCCCTGGAACAGGGCGCGGGTGCCACCAACCGGGTCGCGGCCCGCACACGCTGAAAGGAGAGGACATGGTCATCCTGCACACCAACTTCGGCCCCATCGGCATCGAACTCGAGGCCGACAAGGCGCCGGACACCGTCGCCAACTTCCTGCGCTATGCCCAGGAGGGACATTACGAGGGCACCATCTTCCACCGGGTCATCGACGGGTTCGTGATCCAGGGCGGCGGCTACACCCCGGATATGCAGCCCAAGCCCACCCGCGCCCCGATCCAGAACGAGGCCCACAATGGCCTGAAAAACGTGGCCTACAGCGTGGCCATGGCCCGCACGCCCAACCCCCACTCTGCCACCAGCCAGTTTTTCATCAACGTGGTGGACAACCCCTTCCTGGATTACACCGAAGCCACTGCCCAGGGCTATGGTTACTGCGTCTTCGGCCACGTGACCCAGGGCCGGGACACGGTAGACCGCATCCGCAAGGTGCGCACAGGCATGCGGGCGGGGCACCAGGATGTGCCCCTGGAGGACGTGGTCATCGAACGGGTGGAGATCGTTTGAGGTCGTGGCGAACGGGCGTGCCGTGCAGCCGGGCCTCCAGCTGTTCATCTCCGACCTGCATCTGACCGCCGAGCGACCCGCGGCCACCGCCCTTTTTTACCGCTTCCTGGTAGAGATTGCCCCCGCGGCCCAGGCCCTCTACATCCTGGGGGACCTCTTCGAGGCCTGGGTGGGGGACGACGCCCTGCAGGACCCGTTCCATGCCCGGGTGGCAGCGGGGTTGCGCACCATCAGCGAAGGCGGCGTAGCGCTCTACCTCATGCACGGCAACCGGGACTTCCTGCTGGGGGAAGAATTCTGCCGTGCCACAGGGGCGAGCCTGCTCGCGGAGCCCCACGTGGCCGTCCTGCACGATCGTGCCACCCTGTTGCTGCACGGCGACGTGCTGTGCACCGACGATGTGGAATACCAAAAGTTCCGGTATCTGGTACGGGACCCTGCCTGGCAGGCCGGTTTTCTCGGGCGCCCCCTCGCCGAACGCCAGGCCATGGCGCGCGAGCTGCGCGCCCGCAGCGAACAAGGCAAGATGGGAAAGCCAGCGGAGATCATGGATGCCAATGGGGACGCAGTGGCCGAGGCCTTCCGCAGGTATGGCGTGGACTGCATGATCCATGGGCATACCCATCGCCCCGCCCGGCACCGGCTGCTGGTGGACGGGCGGCCCTGTGAGCGCTGGGTCCTGCCGGACTGGTACGACACCGGTGGCTATCTGCGCTGGGACGGCTCGGGCTGCCGGCTGGAGTGGCTCACGGCCTGAGCGCGGCCAACCCCTTTTCAAAGGGGCCCGCACTTGCGCAGGTATTCCCGGCGTTCCCCGCGGGCCCGCACGGGCCTGCCTTTGCCCTCTGGTGTGGATTCCACGGCGCGAATCGCCGCCAGCAAACGGGCGCAGTATTGGGCGTGCCTTGCCTCCTTGAGCCGGCGCATCTGCTCCTCCATGGCCTGCCTTGCCTCCTGGCGGCGCAAGGCCTCGGCCGCTTGGAGGTCTGCCTGGGCGCGGGCCTGGGCCTGGGCCAGCGTGGCGGCGTCCGGGGAAGTGGCCGGCGGCCCGATGGCGGCACTCACCTGCCCGGCCAGACAAGGGGTGGATTGGTAGGTGATCTGGTCCCCGGCCACGCATTTATAGACGGCAGCGCCGGCCTGGGAGAGGCCCACCGCCGTCAGGTAGACAGACAACAGGATGGGGCGAGAGGGGGACATGCCGGCGTGGGTGTGAGACCACGTGGCATGATAACGCCACACCGCCCACGGGGTGTATATCGTCATGGATGACGTCCCTGCGGGCAGATGCAGGCAGTGCGGGGGTGGCGGCCCGCCCCGAATCAGGGCTGCTGGCCGAAGGGGCGCATCACCTGGTAACCGGCAGGGATCTCGAACAGCGCGTCCTGAAGGGTGGTGACCTCCAGCCGTTCATACATCAGAGCCACCCGCGTAGCCATGCGGCGAGCCAGGTTGGCCATGGGACCCTCGCCGGCATAGTCCACCTGCAGGTCGAAGGCGCACAGCATACCCTTGGGTAGGACGCGGCGCAGGACTTCGTTCAGGCCCTGCACCTGGGTGGTAGCGGGCTGTCCCGGTGCAGGGAGGCCAACGAGCAAGTCGCCGGCCGGGATGGCCTTGAGCAGGGGTTCCAGGAGGCGCTGCTCCCGGGTGTTGGGGGCGAGCCAGACCTGACCGTCCAAGGTCACCGTCACCTGTTCCTGACCCAGTCGGCCTGGCAGGCTGGCCCTCAGATGGTGCTCCAGGCATCGCCAGGGGGGCAGCTCCTGGCCGCGACCGGTGGGGGAGAGTTCCAGCCTGAGTTCCGACTGACGACCCGGCTTCTTTCTGGCCGCTGGCTCCAGGCGGCGGATTTCGGCCTGCCGGAACAGGTGATCGAGGATGATGAGTTCCTGCCGTTTGGCATCGTAGAGATAGGTGTAGCTACGGCCGCGCTCGGTCACGTCGCGGCGCAGCCTGTCCTTCCTGAGGTACAGGGTCTCCTGGCTGCGGCTGGGACGTCCCAGCGCTGTGACCTGGCTGTAGCCGTTGAGGGTCACGTGGGTATGGGCGTGAGTAGCGCCTGGAGCGGCTGAGGGGGCCGTGGCCACGAGGACGGCCATGGCCAGCGGCCAGCGCCCGGAGATACGGGCAAGGGTAGTGGAAAAGATGGTCGGAAAAAAAACGCTCATGGGCGAGGCTGGGCAAGTTCGTCGCGATTGAGGGCTCGATAGAGGATGCGCAAGGGTTTGGGCGCCCACCAGTTCCATGTCCCCAACAGCCTGAGGGTGGCAGGCACCAGCAACATGCGTACCGCGGTGGCATCCATTACCACCGAGATGAGCAGCCCCAGGGCGGTGGCCTTCATGAACACCGCGTCCGCGGTGGCGAAGCTGGCCAGCACCAGACCGATGAGCAGGGCTGCGCTGGTAATGATAGGCCCACCCATCTGGATGCCCGTGGCCACCGCCTCCATGTTGCTCACCAGGGTCTGACTTGCCTCCTTGACCCGGGACAGGAGGAAGACCTCGTAGTCTATGGCCAGGCTAAAGGCAGTGGCGAAGATCAACACCAGCACCGTGCCGTCCAGCTGGCCCTGGGGCGTGAAGCCCAGCAGCCCCGACAAATGGCCGTCCTGGAAGATCCACACCAAGGCGCCGAAGGTGGCGGCAAGGGACAACAGGTTGGTCAACACGGCCTTGAGCGGCAGGACCACGCTGCCCAGCATGAAAAAGAGCAGCACCCAGACCATGAGCACGATGGCGGCCAGCACCCAGGGCACGCCGGTGCGCAGGGCGTGCATGTAGTCCACCTGATCGGCAGGAAAGCCGCCCACGTGCAGGGTCTCGATGCCGGCGGGCAGGGGCAGGGCGCGGATCTGTCGGGCAAGATCCCGGGCAGCGTCGGAGTTGGGGGGCGGGGTGTAGTGCACGAAGAGCAGGCTCCGATCCCCCCGCGCGAACGCATCCAGGGAGGCCGCTGCCAGGGGGAATTCCGCGGGATGGCGGTACATCAGCCGGTAATCTTCCAGGGACAGGGCGGGATCCAGGTTGGTGAGCCCCACCACCCGGTCCACGTGGGCCATCCCCTGCAGGGTGCGGCTCAGGGCATACAGGCCGGCGAGGCCCTCGGCCTGATGGGCCGGGCCGCGGGTGCGCGCCACCAGCACCAGGGGCACGAGGCGGGCGTGGGGAAATTCCTGCTCGATCACCTCCTGGACCCTACGGCTTTCGGAACCTAGGGGCAAGGACAGGTGATCGGCAGGGCCCAGGTGCAGGTGGGCCAGCGGGCCGCCCAGCACTAGTAGGGCGGCCGCCGTGGTCACCAGCACGCCGAGGGCGCGGCGCATGACGAAGTGGCTGAAGGCATACCACCAGCGTCGCGCTTGCCGGCGCGCGTGCAGGCGCAGTATCAGGGGTAGCCCCAGGGTTTCGATGCGCCGCCCCAATACGGCCAGGAGCGCCGGCAACACCAGGACCGCGGTGAGCATGGCCACCCCGACGCCGATGGCCGCGGCCAGGGCCATGTTGTGGAAGAAGCGCTGGGGCAGCAGGAACAGGCAAAGCACACTGGCCGCCACCGTCATGCCGCTGAAGGTCACGGTGCGGCCGGCCGTTGCCAGGGTGGTGGCCACGGCCTGGGGGTTGGCGCGCTCCAGCTCCTCCCGGAAGCGGGCCACCATGAACAGGGCGTAATCGACGGCCAGCCCCAGACCCAGCATGGAGACCACATGGGTGGCATAGATGCTCACCGTGGCATGCTCCCCGAAGAGCTTGAGCAGGGCGGTGCCCATCACCACCGTGCAGACGCCGATGGCCAGGGGCAGCGCCGCCGCCACCACGGAGCCAAACACCCAGATCAGGGCGGGGACGAGCAGTAGCAGGCTGAGCCGCTCCACCCTGGGCACGTCCCGCTCTACGGCCTCGCGCATGTCCACATAGGTGGCCAGCTCCCCGCCGAGCCGAATATCCAATCCTTGGTAGCCTTCGAGCTGGGCGCGCAGGCGCTGGAAGGCACCCACCCCCTCGTCCTGCCCCCGCGGCAGCCAGACCAGGGCGAAGGTCTGGTCTCCGGTGGTGTTGCGCATCCGTGGGTCATCGGCGTCGTAGTAGCTCTCCACTCGGCGCACGTCCGGGTTGCGGGTGAGATCCCGGATGAGGGCCAGCACCGCCCGCCGAAAGGCCGGGGCGTCCACCTCCGGAGGCAGGCCGGGTCCTGCCCGGATGAGCAGGATGACCGGCGTGTCATCGCGCCCGAAGTCCGCGCGCAGGGCCTGTCTTGCCAGATAAGAGTCGCTGCCTTGAATCTCCCAGCCCGGCGCGGGGTGCAGCCGCTCCAGGGTGTCCCGGCCGTAGAGGGCGCCCAGTCCCAGGAAGCACAGGGCCGTGAGCAGAAACGGCCAGGGGGAGCGCTGGATCAGCTTGCCCAGGGAAAAGAACATGGGATGCGTGGCAACGAAGAGCCTCAGTCGGATGGCGTAGCGTAGGTGGGCGCAGGCCCAGGATGGGTAGGGCAGGCAGCGGCTCCGCCGCCTACCACATGGCATTGGCGCGGGATCGGGTCTATGCTATGCAAAAGCCCACCGATCCACTGCCCCGATGATAACAGCCCTGCACAGATCCCTGTCCCTGGTCCCACTGGCGGTGAGCCTCCTGCTGGCCACGGCGACCCCGGCCCTGGCGACCTCTGGGGAAGAGGTCGGTTCGGCGACCGGGACGCAGGGGTTGCAAGCCGCCGCCGAC
>FWPV01003386.1_pt1 | contig 36214 bp, 31 predicted proteins | sample 2228371 | NCBI WGS metagenome assembly FWPV01 (sample SAMEA103939776, study PRJEB20133) | metagenome | reverse complement strand
TTAATGAAGGCACCTGTTGCGAACCAATAATTTTATCAATCGCAGAGATTAATTCATCAACACGGGATATATCTATTTCGATATCTTTTGAGAGATTTTTGTGCCGTCTTGCCAATCTTCGCTGATATTTAACCAAATCAGCATGCGATTGCTCATCAAGACTCAACCGGAAAAATAAAGCAGCAACCTCTTTTTTATTTATAAAAATCCTGTGGAAATATTTATATAATTCAGATATTTTTAATTCTAACTTTTCGATACTGTCAAAAACTTTAAAGATATCCACTTTCTTTTCAATAATATAAAAATATTATGCTTATCAAGGATACATTATATATGCTAATTTGTCATTAATATAACAATATACACTATTGTCTAACGATAATTATGATTCTTGTTTATATCTGTTTTAATTTTAATCTCACGTTGTAATACAGCCAGAAAAGATGTGATTTAAGAAAATAATAAATCTCTGATGCCATGTTATCACTTCTCAATCTCCGGATGATTGAGGGGATATCAATCTCCAGAGGACAATTTCTCTTACAATGACCGCAGGTGAGACAGAGTTCGAGTTTCTTCTCAACATCCTCATCTCGAAGAAAGCTTAATACAACACCTTTTCCGCCTAAGTTTTTTTCTGATGCAAAATAGTTTCCAACAGTATTGTACATTGGACAATGGAGAAGACAATTCCCACAGTCAATACATGTCAGGATTTCCTTATAACCATTCTGTATAATTTCTGTTCGTTTGTTATCAACAAGGATAATCACTATCTCTTCAGGAGCATGAACTCCTTTGATAAATCTCTTCTCAATATCTGCTGTTTTACTTACACCACTAATAATCTCAACAAACGAAGGGATTAATGAGCCTGTTGCATTGAAGCATATGACCTTCAGCATGTTAAGGACATCTTCAAGATTTGGATATACTTTGTCGATGGCAGTAACAATGATATGCTTTCTCTTTCTAAAGACTTCAAAAATATTACCTTCATTATGGGCAATTACTATAGATCCTTCTTCTGCAGTCAAAGCATTAGCTCCTGTTATTCCCACGCAAGCTTTTTCAATATAACCACGTATTTCATCCCTGACAAACCTAACGATATCCTCAGGTTCTTCCCCTATTTCACTGTCAAAAACCTTCGAAAGATTTTCTGCAATAGTATTTGCAGTCAGATGTGCAATTGGCCCAGTGGGGTGAGAAGGCTTACACTTCAAAACCTGTAGTATCCTATCACCAATATCTGTTTCAATCACCGTAATTCCTTGTTTTTCTAATTCAGAGGTAATTTCGATTTCTTTTGTTACATTCGATTTTGATTTGATAACAAGCTTCTCACTGCCAATTTCCTGCAATATAATCTTTAAGGCATCATCTTTTCCTTTAGCTTGAAACACTCTTATATTATTATCCTCTAACTTTTTTATTGACTCTTTTATAAGCTGTGTATTGCCAATTGATAATTCACGTACAGTCTTTAGCCTTTTTAACTTATCCTCAAAATCAAGAGGCATATTCTTTTTCTGTCTATCTCTTACAGAAGCAAAAGCCTTTCTAAGAGCTAATATCTCATTAAAATTCATAAATTATTCTTACTGTTTTTTATTATAAATATCAATTTTGTAGACAGGTTTCCCATAAGATAATAAATCATTTAAAATTGTATTACCTATGGTTATAAGAAAATTTCTTTACAAATATGTTCCTCTTTGACTCATTTACAGAAGATGAAATCAGCCTTCTTGAAGCTTCGCTCTCTTTAAAAAGAGTTCAAAAAGGTGAGCAGATATTTTCAGAAGGGATGAAGGCATCTGCATTCTTTATTGTTGTTTCAGGAAAAGTTAAGATTTATAAGCTATCCCTATAAAATAAAGCCTCAGCTAAGGAACTGGCCCGTCAAGATACACTTGCTTCCACTTAAGACTCCATATTATCAGAAAGCAGATTTACTGATAGCAGCAGATTGCTGTGCATACGCATATGCAGAATTTCATAACGATTTTATTAAAGGTCATACACTCGCAGTCGGATGTCCAAAGCTGGATAATACTGATGCATATAAAGATAAATTGAAAACCATTCTGAGTAAAGATGATATCAAGTCTATAACAATCGCATATATTGAGGTTCCCTGCTGTACTGAACTGGTTAAAGTGGTAGAGGATGCAGTGATAATGTCAGGCAAAACAATACTTATTAAGAGAGCAAAAATAGTTATCCAAGGCCAGATTATATCTTAATTAAGATTTATAGGAATTCTTAAAATTTTACAAAATTGTTTTTTTCTTGACAAAATTGTATGGATATGATTTTGTATATATATACGGTAACCGTTTGCCGATTAATATTATAGGAGTAACTTAAATGTGCAGATTAGCAGCAATAACATCAAATGAATATTTTTCGCCTATCGAAAATATTCTCGCACTTGAAACAATGAAGGAAGGCCATGATGGTTCAGGACTCGGACTTACTCTCAAGGATCTTGGTGGTGAATTCAAAGAATTGAAAAGTTATCCGGTACTTTCGGGAATTTGCTCAAAAGATGGTGCCAGAGTACTTGATGAATATATGGAGAAATCTGGATTTAAACTCATCCATGTCTGGGCACCAAAAATAAAGCATATCAAAGGAGTTATCCCACGCGATCATTATTTCGCAAGATTTTATGATTATCCCAGTTCAATCAAACATAAGCCTTTGAAAGAAAAAGAGGATCTTCTTGTTAATATAAGAATTTTTCTCAGAAAAATGGGAGAACCTGATCAATCATTATTTGTCTTTTCTTTCTATCCGGATGTCATTACGTTGAAAGAAGTTGGTGATCCTCTGCAGATTGCTGAGTTTTTTGGTCTTGACAGGGTAAACCTTAAGGCAAAGGTTATTTTTGCTCAGGGAAGACAGAATACTAATTATGAAATATATCTGTACGCTTGTCATCCTTTTTTTATACAGGGATACTGCTCCATGACGAATGGAGAAAATACTGCCTTCGTCCCGATAAGGGAATTTCTGATGAGTAGAGGATTCCCTGGATATATCGGCTATAACAGCGATAGCGAGGTATTTACTCATATTCTTCATTATACGGTCAGACAACTTGGGTTACCCTTACCCTATTATAAGGATGTCATTACACCATTAAAAGATACTGAAATTGAGAAGCGAACTGACAGCGATGCATTGAGATTGCTTAAGCATTCATTAAGACCGCTTTGCATCGATGGCCCAAATGTTGTTATTGGATTCACCCCTGACGGGACATGTTTCATGGTACACGATGCAAAAAAACTTCGTCCTGGCGTTGTTGGTGGAGTGAAAGGAAAATATGCACTAATGTCTGAGGAGTGCGGACTCGATAGCGCAATACCCAATAGGGATAGGTCGAAAGATATTTTTCCTATGAAATACGATATGGTTATCGTAAGTCCTCAGGCAGAGGAGGTGAATGTATGGAACCAGCTACAAAATTAGATCGTAATCATCAACTTTCTTTAAAAGAAATGCCTTATATTATTAGGTGGAGGGATGATAGATGTACACGTTGTGGGAGATGTACGGCAGTCTGTCCGTTAAAAGCCATTGTACCGACAGTGAAGGTACACAGAACTGTAACATCAGAAGGCTCTATACCAACACCTTCAGCAGTCAGAAAAATCGTTCATGTAATTGAACAGGTAACTGATATAGATCGATACTGTACAGGATGTGGGGTATGCACACTTGTATGTCCAAATGATGCTATTGAGCCTGAATACAATCCACAGAATAAATTTTTGCATTTTAAGAATAGAGGTGGTGAAGGATATAAAAGAGGCGGAAGGAGAAACGATCCTGCAATCTCGACACTTGATAGACTAAAATTCACAAGGATTTCAATGCTTACAGACCCTGCTCTGGATGCGGGGAGACATGAGTTTCGGGTAAGAACACTATTGGGCAGAATATTACCTCCTGATGAGCTTCCCTTAATATCAAGGAATGGAAAACTCTTAGTTGATAAAGATAGAGGAAGATTTATTCCACCTGTAAGAGAAATTTTTCCTATTATGATCGGAAGTATGTCAGTTGGTGCACTTTCACCTCCTATGTGGGAAGGCCTTGCAATGGGGGTTGCATATCTTAATGAAATAGAAGGTTTGCCTGTTGTTATGGCAACTGGTGAAGGCGGTGTGCCTCCAAGATTACTTAAATCGAAATATCTAAAATATTTCATATTGCAAATTGCATCCGGATATTTTGGATGGGACGAAATTATCCATGCCATCCCTCATATGGTAGAAGACCCTGCTGCTATCGAAATTAAATATGGACAGGGGGCAAAACCAGGTGATGGCGGATTATTGATGGCACAGAAGGTTCTTAAATTAATAGCCAGCATACGTGGAGTGCCACAGTTTGTTGACCTTGCATCTCCACCAACTCACCAAACGAAATATTCAATAGAAGAGGCAGTAGCAAAGATGATACAGTCTATGTCTATGGCTTGGGGATTCAGAGTTCCAGTTTACCCCAAGATTTCCGGTACAAAAACAGCACGTGCTGTTTTGAATAACCTTGCACGGAATCCATATGCTGCAGCACTTTCAATCGACGGAGAGGATGGTGGTACAGGCGCAGCATACAATGTGTCTATTGATAAAATGGGGCATCCGATTGCATCAAATATCAGAGAGTGTTATCTTGATCTTGTTAAGCAGGGCAAACAGAATGAACTTCCACTTATTGCTGCTGGTGGTATAGCCAAAAAAGGAAATCTTGCTGCAAATGCTGCTGCATTGATTATGCTTGGGGCTTCAGCTGTCTCTGTTGGGAAATATATAATGCAGGCAACGGCTAATTGTTTTGGTGATGAATACAATCGGTGCAATTTATGTAATACAGGGAAATGTCCAAGAGGGATTACTACACAGGATCCCAAACTATACAGAAGGCTTGATTCTGACAAAGTAGCTGAACGTTTAGTTGAGGTATTCAAAGCAGCCAATGTTGAATTGAAGAAAATATTTGCACCTATGGGCAGAAGCACAGAACTTCCGATCGGTATGTCTGATGGATTAAGTGTTGACGACAAAGCTATAGCAGAGAGATTGGAGATAAGTTATGCGTGTTAAGTCAAAAATTAAAGGTCAAAAGTCAAAGGGCAGCACCCCCCCACATTCCCCCCTTAGCAAAGGTGGGATAGAGGGAGGGTATCCCCTTAACAAGAGTGAAACTTCCCTTGCACCTGTATCACAAACTAAAGCTATTAACATATATGGTTATATTAACGGTCACAGGGTCTCGTCCCGTATTCTCGAAGAACAAATACAGCAGGCTGTTCGTGATGGTGCAAGAGAATTATACATTATCGCAGATGGACAACATGGTATAGGTGGAAGAATCTGGCCAAGAGGTGAAACGATAAAAATAATCGTTGACGGTCCAGTTGGTCAGAGACTCGGAAGTATGGGTATGTTCGGAACTGAGATAATCGTTAAAGGGAGTGCTTCAGATGACGTTGGCTGGCTCAACTGCGGAGCCAGAATAACAGTATTAGGTGATGTAACTAATGGTGCGTTTAATGCCGCTGCGCAAGGGGTTCTCTATGTTCAGGGAAGTGGTGGTGCAAGATGCGATACTATGACCAAGCATAACCCGAGGTTTGATCCTCCTCAATCATGGTATTTCAGGAATGTTGGAGACTCCTTTGCAGAATTCAAAGCAGGGGGGATAGCCGTTGTATGTGGAGTTAATCCAAGAAATCCTAAAAATATTCTTGGTTACCGACCATGTGTCGGAATGGTTGGAGGGACCATATACTTCAGAGGATCAATTGAAGAATATAGTGAAAGGGATGTAAAACTTCTCGAACTAACGCCTCAGGATTGGGAATGGCTCAAGATGAATATGAAGCCTTATCTTGAAGCAATCGATAGGATGTCATTCTATGATGAATTAACACGTTCATCCGATGATTGGAGAAAATTCATTGCATACACTCCACAAGAAAAAAGGGCAAGAAGATGGTTCAAGATGTCTACTACAGATTTCAGAAAAAATTACTGGGAAAAGGAGGTTGGATTAGGTGGCATTTTCGCACCTTATATTGACCATGACCAGACAATTTTACCATACATAACAACAGGTAAAGATAGGCGAAACAAACCTATATGGGCTAATGAGAAATATCTACCACCATGTGCATATAATTGTCCTACACACATCCCTTCACACAAACGTGCTTCATTGATAAGACAGGGCAAGCTGAAAGAGGCTCTTGAGCTTGTACTTCAATATAGTCCTTTGCCTGCTACTGTGTGTGGACAGATATGTCCAAATCTTTGCATGCAGAGTTGTACAAGGGGTCAGATCGATAAACCCTTAAGCATAGATAAACTTGGAAGACTCGCCCTTGACCTTCCAGCTCCTGAGGTAGCAGAACAAACTGGTCATAAAATTGCTGTAATAGGAGCAGGGCCAGCAGGTCTTAGTGCTGCATGGCAACTTGCTCTAAAGGGACACACCGTTGATTTATACGAAGCAACAAACAAACTTGGAGGCAAGCTTGAACTCTGTATCCCGAGGGAACGTTTACCACAGGAGATTCTACAGAAAGAACTTTCACGCTTTAGAGAAATAGGGGTTAATGTTTATTTGAATTCAAAAATAGATCAGAAGAAATTCGAAGAAATCTATAAAGAACATGAAATAGTCATTGTTGCTTGTGGTGCACATAAACCAAGAATTATTTCCTTCCCTGGATCTGAACATATTGTGTCAGCATATGATTTTCTTAAAGGTATTAATATCGGTGAGTCACCGGATTTGAAAGGGAAAAATGTAGTTATCATAGGTGCTGGAAATGTTGGAATGGATGTAGCATCGCAGGCATATAACTGTGGTGCAGAATCTGTGATAGCAGTGGATATTCAGAAACCAGCAGCTTTTGGGAAAGAAATGGAAACAGCAGTAGCAAAAGGCACTCAGATAATCTGGCCTAAATTTACAGATAGGTATGCCTTTGATGAAAAGAAATTGTATTTTAAAGATGGTTCATTCATTGATGCTGATATTGTAATAATGTCAGTAGGGGATATTCCAATTCTTGATTTCCTGCCGCCTTCAATTCATACAGAAAAAGGATGGATCGCAGTTAATGATATAGGTCAGACATCCGATGTTAAGGTTTTTGCTATTGGTGATGCTACTCGACTTGGACTTGTAACACATGCTATAGGTCAAGGAAGGATTGCAGCTGAAACAATACATTACCAGCTTATGCATGCACCCAGATGGCCTGAGACTAAACAGGTCATTCCGTATGAGCGAATAAGGACTGAATATTATGAAGTTTGCAAAGGAGATTTTACACCAGAACAGGAGGCTAATAAATGTATGTCCTGTGGAACATGTAGAGATTGCCATATGTGTGAGTACACCTGCTACTGGGGAGCAATAAGCAGAGTTGAACACGAAGATGGTTCATATGAGTATGTTGTTGATGATAATAAATGCATTGGTTGTGGTTTTTGTGCTGGGATCTGCCCATGTGGGGTTTGGGAGATGGTGGAGAATGTATAACGTTGAGTATGTCATCTTGGTTTGTCCAGAATCTTTATGCAGAGAAAAAGGATTCCCGACAAGCAGGAATGATAACCCTAATAAAGTGGAGATTTTATAGATATATGGCTAATTCACTTGTAAGAGAAAACCGCATCCTTTCAGCATTGCTTGAGGTAAGCAAAGTGCTGAATTCTTCATTCGAACTTGAGAAAAATCTCTCGAAAACCATGCGTGTACTCGGAGAATTTCTTGAGATGGAGAGAGGTTCGGTATTTCTGCTTGATCAGAATTCAAGGGAACTGAAAATTGTTGCCGCACATGGACTAACAAAAGAACAAATTGAGAGGGGAAAATATAAGATCGGTGAAGGAATTGTTGGAAGGGTTATAGAGAAAGGTTTTCCTGTTGTCATCCCGAATGTTGGAGAAGAACCGATGTTTCTGAATAAGACTGGCTCAAGGATTAAAAAAAGTGGCATATCATTTTTATGTTTACCGATCAGATTTAAGGACGAATCAATCGGGGTTTTGAGCGCTGATAAAATCTTTAAAGATAAAGCTATAACAGTTGACGAAGACATAAGAGTTCTGGAAATAATCTCTTCAATTATTGCCCAATATGTAATTTTATGGAAACATTATAAGGAAACCGAACAGGAAAAAGAAAATCTAAAACTCCAGTTAAAAGGGAAATATAGCCTTCCAAACATTATTGGTGATTCTGACAAAATGCAGGAGGTTTTTGAAGCAGTTCATCGAGTTGCAGATTCAAAAGCGACTGTTATTTTATACGGTGAAAGCGGTACTGGTAAAGAGCTCATAGCAAAAGCCATTCATTATATGAGTCCCCGTTCTAATAATCCTTTTATCAAATTTAATTGTGCATCAATCCCAGAAGGTCTGCTCGAATCCGAATTGTTTGGTCACGAAAAAGGTGCATTTACTGGTGCCATTTCTGTCAGGAAAGGGAAATTTGAACTTGCCAATACAGGCACTATTCTGCTTGATGAGATTGGCGACCTCCCATTGAACCTGCAACCAAAGATACTTCGAGTTCTTCAGGAGAGAGAATTTGAGCGGGTTGGTGGAGAAAAAACGATTAAAGTAGATGTTCGACTTATCGCTGCAACAAGTAGAAACTTAGAAGAACTCGTTCTGAAAGGCATATTCAGAGAAGATCTATTTTACCGATTGAATGTTGTTCCGATATTTATGCCATCACTAAGAGAGAGAAAAGAAGATATTCCATTGCTTGTAGAATTTTTCCTCAATCGTTACAACAGGGAGAATAAAAAGAATGTCTCGATTTCACTAGATGCCCTAAGAGTTTTAATTGATTATGACTGGCCTGGCAATGTAAGAGAACTTGAAAATACCATTGAAAGGCTTGTTGTCATGTCTGATGGCAATATTATCAAACCATCCTATCTACCTATTAACTTCAAATTGCCTTCCCGCGAGAAGGTTTTACAAAGAGAATCACTCAAAGCAGGCATAGAAGACATCGAAAAGAACAGTATACTCGAGGCACTCGAGAAATGTGGTTGGGTTCAGGCAAAAGCAGCGCGCATGGTTGGACTTACACCCCGTCAGATAGGCTATAAGATAAAAAAATATGGCTTAGGAGAAAACATGACATAAAATATGCCTTTGAAGTAAAATAAAGAATGTTAAACGTCCTGATCATCTCTGATGAGGCGAAAGAATTATACGAAGTATTCAAGTCTGTCAAATATACCGTTAAAAAACAAGACACCAAATCAAAAAACCATTCCCATGAACTAAACTTAGGTAATCTAAGTAAATATGATATAGCCTTCCTTGATCTCGAAACAGATGGATGGCAAAAGAGGATTATCGAGTTGAGACAACAGATGCCTGTAATCACTTTTTCAAAACCTGACATAAAAGCAGCAGTTGAAGCCATGAAGCTCGGGGCATGTGACTTTCTTGAGAAACCTTTAACCAGCGAAAGGCTAAGTGTTGTGATTAATAGATATAGAAAAAAATTTCTCGATCATGCCCAAGGTTTTGATGAAATTATTGGTGTAAGCAAAGTTATGCAGGAGGTTTTTAGTCTTATTAAAAAAGCTGCAATGAGCGAAAGCAATGTATTGATCACCGGTGAAAGTGGAACCGGCAAAGAACTTGTCGCAAGAGCTATTCATCGATGGAGCCCCCGAAATAAAAAACAATTCATTACTATAAATTGCAGTGCCATTCCTGACACCCTTCTGGAATCTGAACTATTTGGGTTTGAGAGAGGTGCTTTTACAGGAGCAAATTATACAAAAAAGGGTCTCCTCGAATTAGCTAATGAAGGAACTGTATTTTTTGATGAGATTGGAGATGTATCCCCTTTATTTCAGATAAAGATTCTTAGGGTAATTCAAGAAGGCGAAATCATGAGAATCGGTAGCACACATAATATAAAGGTAGATTTGAGAATCATCAGTGCTACTAATAAAGATCTTAAGAGCGCCTGCAGAAAAGGAGATTTTAGAGAAGACCTCTTCTATAGAATAAATGTGATAAACATACACCTACCTCCTTTGAGAGAGCGCAGGGAGGATATTCCTGTATTAATTGAACATTTCATCAAAAAACACGCTTCGAAAAGAAAAGATATGCTTGTCAAAGGAATCACTGAAGATGCTTTAAATGCATTGTTAAAGTATTCATTTCCTGGAAATGCAAGAGAGCTTGAAAATATTATTGAACGCGCGATATCATTTACAAATAGTCCAAACATATTGCTCTGCGACCTGCCATCACACTTACTTCAATCACTCTCAAAAAAACGTGTATCTTTTACAAAATTTAAAGAGTCGTTGGCTGAATACGAAAAAGAATTAATCTGGTCTGCACTTCAAGAAACTCAAGGTAATATATCTAAAGCTGCTGAATTTCTGGGCATTCACCGTCAGCAATTACAAAGAAAGATCAAGTTACTCAAAATAGCAACATAATTATTAACTGCAATAAATTGTTGCATATAAATTTATATATTTAAGTACATCCGGATAAGTATTTTAGCCTAACCGCAACATAAAGTTGCAATATTAAAATCCTTTTACCAAATTTTCCTTTATTATCAAGCTATTAGACTTTGGTATAACTATTGCTCATTAAATCTATAGAGACTAAATTCAAATTTGGCTAATTCAAAATGGTGAAGAGAATAATGAAAAAATTAAAGGACCTTACATTATCAATAACATTTGCTGAACCTAATGAATATGATTCTACTAAAAAACATGCAAAAGAGCGTTCGAAATTACAGAAAAAATCAAGAATGAAGCAAAAATCAAAAAAGAAAAGGGAGGTGAGATAAATAAATATCACTAAATAGAAATCGTTTTTTATAGTTCATGAAAAGGAGGTATAAAATGAATTTTCCAAGAAGGGTTTATGAGTTTTTGAAATCAGGAAGCATAGCTTATGCCAAATGGGATTATGAAACCTCAATGAATATAATAAGGAACCGCAAAAAACTCCTTATACTCTTTATTCTGCTATTGCCTATACTTTTATTAGTAATTTCTGAGGCAGCAGACATCATCGGAGGAAAGACAGCATATTCACCTGCACATTATTCAACCAAAATATTTATTGTTTCGATACTCATCGGACTTGGTGCAGGCCTCATCACAGGATGTATAGGTGCTGGAGGAGGGTTTATTATAACTCCTGCTCTGATGGCTGCTGGAGTAAAAGGAATCATGGCTGTTGGTACAGATGTGTTTCACATATTTGCTAAGGCAATTATGGGCACAACAGTTCATAAGAAATTGGGTAATGTATCGGTAGCACTGGCAGTAGTATTTGTTATTGGATCTGCTATTGGTGCGACTGTTGGAGGCTTCATTAATAGGGCAATCTATGATATTGACCCTGCCCTGAGTGATGCTTTCATCAGTACAGTTTATGCGACTATACTCCTTTTCCTTGGATCTTATGCTATGTATGACTATCTTAAGTTAAGAAAGAGGGGTGTGCCAGTAAGTGCTCATGATGGTGGTGAACCTGCAGGTAAATCAGGGCAACCGGCTACCACAACAGGCCTGGCATTAAAACTACAGTCATTGAAAATACCACCAATTATAAGGTTTGACCATGACTTTGTGCCAGGAGGAAGAACATTACCAGCGATTGCTGTAAGCTCTGGGGGATTTATTGTAGGAATGCTGGCAGCAATAATGGGAGTTGGTGGCGGATTTGTAACCTTTCCTATGTTTATCTATATCTTTGGCATATCTACGATGACGACTGTTGGCACTGATATTTTACAGATAATCTTTACTGCTGGATATGCTTCAATAACACAGTATGCTATTTACGGGTATGTTTTCTATACACTTGCAATGGGAATGCTTCTTGGTTCGTTAATCGGAATCCAGGTCGGAGCATTAACAACAAAGGTAGTAAGAGGAATTGACATAAGAGGATTTTATGCCATAACCATCCTTGCAGGCTTTGCAAACAGGGCAACCGTGCTTCCTAAAAAATTGGGAGATCTCGGATATATTAAGATTTCTAAATCACTTGCATCTGGTATAGAGTCTGTCGGTTTCTGGTTATTCTGGGTGTGTATTGCGATCTTTGGTATCTGGCTCTTTTTAAAGTTTTTTGGAAACTTTAAGGCATTAAGGGAGGAATAGATATGGCAATAACACATAAAAAACATATGGCTCTCGGGGTGATCCTCACAATATCATTTTTTGTAGTTTTATTTTTGATGTTTTCTCCTATTTTCCCTAAGTCTTCAATAGGAGAACCTCAAAATGGATTACAGTGGGCTGATGAGATGTTTAACAATCTTGCCAAGGGCTCTTCATATTTTATTCCGAAACTTGCTAAGAGCAGTGAGAAGTTTATGGGGGAAATGTTTACTGTTACACTTAAGATGGGGAAAGCTGAAGATAAACCAGGCGATGCTGAACAGAGGGCTGAGAGGTCTGCACAGCTTTTTATTGTAAATGAAGGAATAGGCAAGGCTGAAGTAAAAGGATCTGAATTAAGGATAGAAGGAGACCTTGGGAAAGTTCTTTCAGCGGCCTTACGGGATTCGGATATTATGTATCACAATGAAGGGGAAAAGATTAAAGCTATGTATGCAACGGCTATGAAGACTGATGATGTAAAACAGATATTCAGGCAGTGGCATAACGTTCTGGATAGAATGAACAAAGAATTTGTTAAAGAGAAAAAGGCAAAAGAGGCAAAGATTGTCTCTGATGTTATGAAGAAGGCGGTTGAGGCTGCATATAATTTTTATCAGGTTGACGCAGTAAATATTAAAGAGAAGATGGGTCTCATGGTGTTTTTACTCGTATTCTATGTGGCATATACAATGTGGTGGGGGTTCGCAATATTCTTCCTTTTCGAAGGAATTGGACTCAGTATGAAGAAGGCTAAGGTCAAAAAAGAGGTATAGGAGGTGAATATGAAGATTTTAGTACCTGTAGATGGTTCAAAATATTCCTTTGAAGGAGTTAAGGTTGCTCTGGATTATGCTAAGACAAAGGGTGCCAAGATATATCTCATGACCGTAACTCCTTATATTTCAGGCATGGATCTGGAGCTGTCAGCCAAAGAAGTACAAAGTCTTGAGGCAAGGTTTAAGAGCCGTGGAGAAGAAATACTTGCGGAAGCTCAAAAAATTTTACAATCAGGTGATGTTTCATCAAACACTATTCTCTCATCAGCTATATCCGCTGGTGAAGAAATTGTAAACACAGCTAAAAAGGAAAAAGTTGATCTCATTATTATTGGGAATCGAGGGCTTGGAGGAAAAGCCACAAGACTTTTCATGGGAAGTGTTGCTTCTAAGGTTGTTAACAATGCTCCATGTTCAGTATATGTTGTAAAGACTTAATAATAAATGAAAGAAGTTGAAAGTTATGCGACACTCAAATCCAGCGATAAATATGGTAGAGCCAAATAAAAAGTGTTATGGCGATTCTGAAAAAGATCTGGGAGCTTGTCAATCTCACATAGAAAAAAAAGATTGACTACCCTCGTCTATTGGAAAAATTGTAATAGAATCGCAATGACATGACTTATCGCTGGATTTGAGTAATATTTTAAATTTATTACATGGCCGCCACATCCTTTATTATTGATTATGTTTTAAGATTTTAGTATTTTATAGTTCGACATTTATAAAACATTTAATCTAAAGAATAAAGGAGGAAGAAGACATGGTAAAAAGCTTAGGAGGATTGTTTTTTTCTATCATTTTTCTTATCATGATGACTTTTAATCCTGCCATTGCTCAAGACACTTCATCTGAGATCAATCAGTTAAAAAGTGAGGTTCAAAAACTTCTACAGAGAATAGAAGAGCTTGAGAAGAAACAGGCAGAAATGGAAACTAAGAGTGTCGAGACAGAGAAGAAAGTTACAGAGGTTGAGAAAAAAGCAGAGAAAGTAGAAAAGAAATCTCTGAAAGATCGTGTTAATCTCAGCGGTGAAGCGAGATTCCGTATTGTGAGAAGCACTTCAGACACTGATGCTGGATTTTATGGTAATAATCACCCATCCGAGGATATTAAAGCTGTTGACGAAACATATTTCCCACTAAGGATAAGATTAAACGCACATGCAGAAGTTGTTCCGAGTATTGTTGATTTCTATGCACGCCTTACCATGAACAAAAACTTTGGTCTATCAGAATCAAGCCTCTCTGATCCACTCGATAACCCCAACTCATTCGAAGCAAGCAAAGGACATGACATGATACCACGCTTTGAACAGGCTTATACAACAATCAAAATCCCTATGATCAACACTACCTGGTATATCGGGCGGCTTCCTGGACTCGATGGCCCTCCATCACGTCAGACAGGCAGTCTCTTCCCGAGATTATTTATTGATTCTGAGATAGATGGCTCATTAATTAAATGGGATGCCCCTCACACCGCTCTTGACGATGTAAAGCTCCCATGGACAAGTACAAGATTGTTCAATAATACACGTCCAGAAGAAGTGGGTAGAGTTTTCTCGACCCGCAAGCCATACGAGGCAAAGGCTAAAGATAGAACTGGCATTATACTTGGGTATCTTAAGTATGATGAGAAAAAAGAATCCCTGCCGGATGATGCTGATGTCTATCTTGCACAGGCTCAGGTAAAAGTTGGGAAAGATACAGCAATTGTTGTCGATGGACTTTATATGGACGATTGGCACATGCCTAATACTTCTAATGATAAAGATATCCCTGATTTTAAGACCCCTTACTGGCTTACTGGATTTTATGCTGATACACAGCTTCTTGGATTTCAGGTTTATGGAGCATACTATTATAGTCATTTCAAAATACCCGACCATTCTTGGGTAGACAATGGGACTACATATACATATGATGCCGAGGGGTTCCCCGGGCGCATCTGGTATTTAGGATTTAATACAGGAGACTTAATCTCACCAAACATGCAGCTTTGTGTTGAATATGCAAAGGGAGATGATGCATGGATAAACCCATTCAACTATCGTGGATTCAGAAGAAAGGGTACTGTCCAATCTCCAGCAAATAACTATTTTTACAACCAGAGTGGCACGAACACAATCGTCGGATTTTATCCGTTCCACGCAGGTGTATGGGATATATACTATGACTACTTCTATCACGAGAAAGTAAGGTTCCGTCTTGGGCTTATGGACTTTCAATTTTACGAGTGTGATATCAAAGATGGTGATTATTCCATCCTGGGAAGTAACAAGTATGAACATATGTGGTGGCCATATTTTGAGGTAAATATATCTTTTTAGATTTTTTTGTTAATATGACATACAAGAGGGGAAGAGTTACACTAAGAACTTTCCCTCTTAATTTTTTTCGAATAGTTTGTTATTGTATAAATAAGAAACTTTTGGCAGAAAATAATTATGGCCATTTTTCGTAATTTTAGACGTTCTCTAATTTCTCTTATCGAAAAATATCATCCTTTCAACATAAGATATTTCAAGGCACTCATTGTCATAATGATGACTCTTCTTTTAAGTGCTGTGCTTCTTCTTGGATGGATGTCTTCAAAAGAAGTAAAGGAGACCGTTACTGAAGACTTTAACCAACAGCAATTGGTGCTTGCACGGCATGCTGCGCGACAAATAGAGAACAGCCTTGAAACATTAAAAAGAGAGTTAATGCTCTTAAGCTTATCACCATCTATTCAATACCTTGAAGTACCTTTTATGGGCAATAGAATGGAGATCGCTTTTTCGAGCATCAGGCATGAAGGCACATTGGAAATAAGATTTGTCGTGGATAAATTACAAAAGGTTTATTATGTTAACGAGAATCACAAATGTATTTCTGATAAACAAAATCCTGATGATTTGTATTATCTAAAATGGGCAAAAGAAAAAGAGAATAAAGGCATTATACTATTAACCAAGATAATAAATTCATCATATAACAATCAGCCTGAAAAACCAATAATGAAATTGGTCATACCTGTATGGCAGGTTTCCACTGATGAATCATATCCTGTGCCACTGAATAAATTTACTGGAGTTTTATTATTCATTGTAGATACAAACCAGTTAATAGAAAAAACTACAGGAGAAATGCGATCAGGGAAAACAGGCTATGCATGGGTTATAGATGAAAACGGTACTTTTCTTTACCATCTTGAAAAAACTTTTATCGGTGAAAATGCCTTTGAAGCTCGAAAAGGCAGGAAACCCTCAATTTCCTTTGCAAGAATCAACGAGATACAGAAAGAAAAAATGCTGAAAGGCAAAGAGGGCACAAGCTGGTACATTTCAGGCTGGCACAGAGGCATTGAAGGAGAAATAAAAAAATTGATCGCCTATACGCCTGTTCGTTTAGAAAAAGAGACTGAAGGACGGATATGGTCTGTAGCTGTTGTAGCTCCTATAAGCGAGGTTGAAGGAGCAATCCATTCAATAAATATTAGGCAGTTTTCTCTTCAAGCAATCATTATTTTTATTATTTTATCAGGGGGCTTATTGGTTAATTATCTAATTCTTAGCTGGTCAAATCTATTAGAGCAGGAAGTTACGAAGAAAACCATAGAGTTGAAGAAATCTGAACAGCGTTATAAATCTCTTATTGAAAACGCAGAAGATATTATCTTTACTGTAGATTATAACGGAACTATTTTATCAATGAATAAATATGGCTCTTATTTTTTTACTATGCGTGAAGAAAATATTGTTGGGCGCAATCTCACCGAACTCATGTCATGGCCAAGTGCTGAGATTTTTCTTTTGATGATTCAGAAGGTATTCGAAACAAAAGAAAGCAAACAGATAACTCATATGATTACCATCGGGGAACGCGATTACTGGCTCAGTACACATTTAAGAAGGCTATGGGATGAAGAGGGTAATATTTATGCAGTATTAGGTATCTCAAGGGATATTACCGAAAGGAAACAAATAGAAGAACACAGTTATTACACAGAAAAACTTGCATCCATGGGCACCCTGGCAGCCGGTGTAGCACATGAAATAAATAACCCGCTTGCTGTCATACTTGGCTTTACAGATCTTCTTTTAGAAAAAACTGCCCCTGGTGCAGAAGAACATGATTTATTAAAGACAATAGAAAGACAAGCTCTTAATGCAAAAAGAGTTGTTGAAAATCTTCTAAGTTTCGCCAGATATAAGGAGCCTAAAGAGGAAATTGTTGATATAAATCAATGTTTGGAGACTGTACTTTCTGTTATGGGGAATACCATAAACTTAAATAAAATTTCTGTTGTTAAAAATCTACAAAAAGATCTCCCAAACATAAAAGGAGATGCCGGAGAAATACAACAGGTCTTTTTTAATATTATAAATAACTCTATATATGCAATGGCAGGTGGAGGCGTTTTAACCATCAGGACAAAATCTTTCAATGAACATGTCCAGATTGATATTGCTGATACAGGTTACGGCATTAAAAAAGAATATCGTAAAAGGATATTTGATCCACTATTTACAACTAAAGAGGTCGGGAAAGGTACCGGACTGGGACTCTCAGTATCTTATGGAATAGTAACAAAACACGGTGGAACAATCACCTTTGAGACAAAGACTAAGGATGAGTCAAAAGAGACAGGAACAACCTTCACCGTTACTTTACCAATAAATAAGGGTACACTCAATAATTCTCAGTTAGCAAGTGAGGAAAGAAGGCGGTTTAATAGAAATAGTCAAAAATCAGAGCTCCAGATTTTAATTGATGGAAATATTTTTAAGGGTTATATAACTGAATTTTCTGAAAACGGATTAGGTTTTTATATCGAGGGTTCACCATCTATACCTATAGGTTCTATAATTAATCTAAAAGTGAGTGACCTAAACATTGATAGACAGGGGCGAATTATATGGACTAAGAATACTGATTCGCTACTAATAGCTGGTGTCGAGTTTATAAATTAATTGATATTTTTAAAAAGGAGGCATGTATGCCAGAAAAGATATTGATAGTGGATGATGAACCAGATATGTTAAAGCTATTAGGTATGATAATCAGGGAAAAAACAACCTATGAAGCCACAACAACGAATAATCCCTTAGAAGCACTTGAATTAGCCAAAAAAGGTGGATACGATCTTGTTATTGCAGATCTAAAAATGCCAGGACTTGATGGAATGGAGCTTCTGGATGCCATTAAACGCGTGGATGACAATATTCCTGTTATCATTATAACTGCATATGGCACTGTTGAATCAGCAATGGAATGTATGCAAAAAGGTGGTTTTGACTTTATAACGAAACCTTTTCGAAAAGAGCATATCCTTTTCACCATTGACAGGGCTTTAAAATGGTTTAAAATACAAAAGGAAAATTTGCTTCTAAAAGAACAGCTCAAGAAAATTGAAGGCCAGAAGTAAAACACTCATTTCTGGTTTATATTAGCCTAAATTGTTCATGAAAAATTTGGCAGATGAAGTATTTGAGCGGTATTAAATTCTTTCGAAGAAAAAATTTTCCTCGGAGGCTCAATGGATATCGAGCCGCTAATGAGAGAGAATACTGCGTCTGCCAAGTATCTATAAGTCTATGAATAAAGTGGGTTAAATTGAAATTTACTTTTCGCTCAGTGATACACTCTTCAATGCTGTCATCGGGCCATATTTTTTCAGTATTTCAAATTGCTTTTTGTTCCGAACAAATAAGGAGCCAGCAAAACCCAATGAGTTGATAGATATAGATTTGAAGAATTCCCGTGATCTTGGAACAAGAAACATCCATTTCCTTGTCATGATTAAACAATATGGTCCAGACTGTCTTTTGAGATCATTTGTAGTCGTGGACTCTAAGCCAACAAGACTGAGCATTTTTGCATATATTTCGAATGTTTTTGATGCTGCATTATCAGGAGAGGATAAAATATCAGAAGATAGCCAGGCAAAGGCATTCATGAAAGGAAATTTTTGAATTATATTTGGCTGATTAACAAATGGAGTCTTGGGGAACATGGATTCAATCGGTACTTCTATCCCTTCAGGGGAAAGAGGTAGTGGTACCATCTGAAGATGCTTATGCTTCTGGCTTGCACCAGCAGCTTCGCCACCATTATAAAAGCCGAGGCTGTTATATTCAAACATGCAGTGCCAGATAGCCTCAAAGTCATTAAGGGTCAGAAGAATTTCTTGGTCTTCAAAGTACCTGGTGACTATGAGCAGATGGTGTTCCATAACATTAAATTTATTGAGAAGGGCAACATGTGTATCAGAGATATCAGATACAAAGAGGTTTTTATCATATGGAAGAAATGGATTTATAATCTGTTTTTTTCTTGCCCTGTCCTTTTTTTGAAGGGTTGAGAGAATCCTGATGATAAAACGAACTCCACTGTCTTCAATAAATTCATATACAGTAGGTAAAGGAGATATAGCACCTATCTTAAGAGCACGTTCTGTTTTAGACTGGACATTGTGCCATAAAGTACCTTTTTTAAGGAGAATATGCGATTTCTTATTCATCATAATATTTATATTTATAGGTTTTTCTCCAATTTAGTTGCAAAAAAGGGTTCTTTAATATAACCTAAATCTCCAGAGAGAAGTACCTCATAGAAGCTAAAGAAGCGTATTAACAAATTCTATATATTTTAATGGTGGATTGATGATTTCAAGACCAACACTATCTGTTAGACCATTTGGAGGGATTTTGACAATTGCCCATCTTACTTTGCAATGAAGATTGATTGTTTCTCCTGAAAGAAAAAAGAGTTTAAGATTTATATCAGATCCTGGCAAATACTGCTCGTGAGATTTCTGTGGTGATGTTATCATGTTGATACCATTTTTAGAAATGTTTTCAATAAATACACCTTGTCTTTCGTTTCCTGAAATGCGTTCTGCCTTCAATTTTACTGTAATTCTTTTGAAACGTCTTTTTTCCATGGCATATTGTAAATATTTTCTTTTAATAGGGCAAGGAGGATTTATAAAAAACTTTGCTTTCTTAATAAATGTGAAAAAGGGTAATATTTTCTATGGACAATGTAAGTAAAAAAGCTACATTAATTATTGTAATTATAGCTTCTTTTCTAACTCCTTTTATGGGTTCTTCTGTCAATGTTGCGCTTCCTTCTATTGGAAAAGAATTTAGAATGAATGCAGTTATGATAAGCTGGATTCCTACATCTTTTATTCTTTCAGCTGTTACTTTATTAATACCATTCGGAAAACTTGCAGATATTTATGGGAGGAAAAAGATATTCACCATAGGGATTGGTGTGTTTACATGTGCTTCGTTACTTCTTGCAATATCTATGTCAGCTGCACAATTCATAGCCTTCAGGGTATTGCAGGGATGCGGAAGTGCTATGATATTCGGGACAGGAATAGCCATTCTTACATCAGTATTCCCTGCAGATGAACGCGGGAAAGCCCTGGGATTTAATGTTGCTTCTGTATATGTAGGGCTTTCACTCGGTCCTTTTCTTGGTGGACTATTAACGCAACATTTTGGATGGAGAAGTATCTTTTTAATAAATATCCCGCTTGGACTGATTATCATACTGCTTGTTATTTGCAAACTCAAGGGCGAATGGGCTGAAGCAATTGGAGAAAAATTTGACTATATTGGAGCACTCCTTTATAGTTTTTCAGTTATAACATTTACCTACGGAATATCGCTGATGCCAAGGGTATATGCTTTCTGGTTTGTAGGATTGGGTCTCTTGAGTTTCTATATATTTCTAAGAAGGGAACGGAATCTTAAGAGTCCTCTTATTGAATTAGCACTTTTTAAAAAAAACAGGGTTTTTGCAATGTCCAGTCTTGCTGCTTTGATAAATTACAGTGGGTCTTATGGAGTTAATTTTCTTTTAAGCCTCTACCTGCAACTAACAAAAGGGCTATCTCCACAGAATGCAGGGCTAGTGCTGTTATTGAATCCAGTTGTTATGGCTTTTATTTCACCTTTTGCAGGAAGGCTTTCTGATAAAATCGAACCAAGGATAGTTGCTTCCACAGGAATGGCATTGACTGCTTTGGGCCTTTTCCTTTTTATCTTTCTAAGCGGACATTCGAGCCTTGCTTTTGTTTTAACAGGCCTACTTCTAATAGGCATCGGTTTTGCGTTTTTTTCATCTCCAAATACAAATGCAATGATGAGTTCGATAGAAAAGAGATTTTATGGTGTAGCATCTGGAACTGTCTCGACCGTTAGACTTTTAGGTCAGGTGTTTAGCATGTCTATTATAATGGTAATTTTCAGTATTTTTATTGGTAAAATCCAGATCAGTCCGGAGAATTATGAGCCGTTTTTAAAAAGCACAAAATCTGTATTTATTATTTCGACAGCATTGTGTATTTGTGGTATATTCGCTTCACTTGTAAGAGGAAAAGTAAGGGATAAGTGAATGATGCTGAATTGACAAAAGAGATTTGAAGGGTTAGAATTTGAATAAATTCAGGGATGAATAAGGTTAAATTTAACTAAAAGGAGGGCAAAGTGTTTAAAAAAGTTTTAATACTTATTATTAGTTTATTATTTTTTTCAGGTTCTGCCTTTGCACTGGAATTTTCTGCTGATATGATAATGACTCATAAAGAAGCGGGTAAGACCACAAGTAAAATTTATTATAAGCAAGACAGATTCAGGATGGATATGAATGCACCTGAGAAGATCACTACGATTACACGCATGGATAAAAAGGTTATCTGGAATGTAATGCATGATCAGAAAATGTATATGGAGCTGCCATTTACTACTGAAAATAAACCAATGGTTGAGGAAAAATTTGAAGGTGAGATAGACAGGAAATATTTAGGCAGTGAAACAATAGATGGCCATCCCACCAAAAAATACATGATTACTTATAAAGTAAATAATATAAAACAACAGATCTATCAATGGTGGGCAACTGATATTAATTTTCCTGTTAAGACTGCTGCTATTGATGGTTCATGGGTTCAGGAGTATAAGAATATAAAAATGGGTTCACAGCAAGACAGCCTGTTTGAGCTTCCAAAAGGTTATAAGAGATTCCAAATGCCTGGTGGAATGGATATGATGAGGATGAGAACAAAATAGTTACTGAAACCAGCGATAAAGAGGTGTCGTTCCGAGCGGAGCGAGGAATCTCCGCACCTTTCAGGTGCTTGCAATAACAAATATAGTAATGGACATGCTGTTTATCGCTGGATTGGGGTAGTTGTTTGTTATGAAAGAAGCAAGTTTTTATGAAAAATTAGATGACAAGAAGGTAAGATGTTTCCTTTGTGCTCATCACTGCATTATAAAAGATGGAAAAAGGGGAATCTGTGCAGTCCGCGAAAATAAAAACGGCATTCTCTATAGTCTTGTTTACGGTAAGGTTATTTCAATGAATATAGATCCAATTGAAAAAAAACCACTTTTCCATTTTTTGCCTGAATCAAAATCTTTTTCGATCGCAACTGTCGGATGCAATTTTAAGTGTCAACATTGCCAGAACTATGAGATTTCACAGTATCCAAGGGAATATAATGATATAATTGGGAATGATGTTTCTCCAGAAACAATCGTAGAATCAGCCCTAAGATATGGCTGCGAGAGCATTTCTTATACATACACTGAACCAACAATCTTTTTTGAATTTGCATATGATTGTGCCAAGCTTGCTCAAGAAAAAGGTATAAAGAATGTATTTGTAAGTAATGGATATACAAGCCCTGAGGCAACAAAGGCAATTGCACCTTATCTTCACGGGAATAATATAGATCTCAAAGGGAACAACGATTTCTATAAAAACATTTGTGGGGCAAAGGTTGAACCTGTAAAATCGACAATTAGACTGATGAAGGAACTAGGAGTCTGGGTGGAAGTTACCACATTGATCATACCTGATTATAATGATTCAGAAGATGAATTGAAGTTAATAGCTGAATTTATAAGATCAGTTGACCCATATATCCCCTGGCATGTTACGCAATTTTATCCGACATATCAATTAACTGATAAACCAAGAACTCCTCTAAAAACATTGAGGAGAGCACGTGAAATCGGTTTTGAATCTGGGCTGAAATATGTTTACGAAGGTAATGTGCCTGGTGAAGGTGGGGAGAATACATATTGCCCCGAATGTAAAGAACTTCTGATAAAACGTTTTGGATTCAGTATTAGTGAAAATAAGCTGAGGAATGGAAGATGTCCGAAATGCGGCGGAGAAATAAAGGGGGTGTGGAAGTAGTCAGATAACACACATCATTAGTGCTGCATCCTCTTTTGGAGACTCGTAATAATCTTTTCTCAAACCGACTACCTTGAACCCAAAGTGTTCATAAAATTTTCTTGCTCCAAAACTTGATACCCTGACTTCGAGGAAAATAAATCTGCAGCCTCTTTTCTTAAGCAGATTCATAATATCATACATAAGTGCTGTACCTATCTTTCTTCTTCTATATTCTGGATGAACCGCAAGATTCAATATGTGTGCCTCATTTAAAATTGAATTTGCACATACATAACCAACAAGCTTATTATCAAGAAGAGCTACTCTCGAAATCGCATAAGGTTTTTGGAGTTCATTTAAAAAAGCAAATTCAGACCATGGTGTTGTAAAACAAGCCTTTTCTATTTTCAGTATCTCAGGAATATATATTGGTTGCATTTCTTGTAATAATACTTCAGCCATTTTGTTTTATCTCTGCTTCTGATTTCCTTATATATAACGGTACAAGAGTTACAGGGTCAGAAAACTTGCCTTCCCGTGCCTTTTTTAACCCGATTGTTGCAATGTTTGCTGGAGAAGAGATCATTTTTTCGTGAGACGCAAAAATAGCTTTGTCTTTCATCATCTCAATTATCTGCTCCCTATAAAGATTCGTAGCATCACCTGTGAAGATAATTTTTTCATATGGTAAAAAAGTGAGATTTTTCAAGAAGGTAATTACTGGAATTGCTATCTCATCTATCAGTCTTGCAAAATTATCATCGTCCCACTTAAAAAGTGCTGCATACACCTCTTTTTTACGTGCATCAAGCATTGTGCATACAGGAAATCTGCAATAAGAGTAGTTCCATGCAAGAGCTTCAAGAGTTGGAACAATGACAACAGGTTTACCTGTCGCATAAGCAAAGCCCTTAACAGTACTCAATCCAATCCTGAGACCTGTAAATGAACCTGGTCCTGTGGCGATTGCGAAGACATCTATATCAAATATAGTATGTCCTGACTCGTTCATAATATGATCTATTTCTGTCATCAATCTCTCAGAGTGTGTGGATTTAACATTTAGCCTTACTTCAGCAATCAGCCCCAATGCGTCATCAGCAATGGCGACCCCTCCAAGCATTGTTGAAGTTTCTATAGCAAGGATTTTCATGTTTAAAAATAGTTGGTCGATTAACTATCGATTTTTACACAATTCAGGCTCCTCCATATCCAATTGTAACCACCCCTTTTTCGATAATAACCGGTACCTTACGAACGCCGTTTGAAAACTTTAACATTTCCTCTAATTTTTCGTTGTCTGCCTTGACATCATAGTATTGAACATCTTCACCATAGGCTGCCCGAGCCTTTTCTGTAAATGGTCAACCTGCCTTGCCGTAGATAATTACTTTTTCAGACATGATGATACCTCCATTTATTTATTAGAGATTCTCTATTTCATTTATTTCTTGTCCCTTCGAAAGTAATAATCGAGGGCTTTGGAATGACAGACTAATTATATAGCTTTTTGTGAACCTATGACCCATTAAGGCCTGAATTTATGTTGATAAATATTTTTCAGGATTTTTTGTGATAAATTGCATGACAGTGTTTTCATTATATCCCATCTTTATTAATCTGTCCAGTGATTCAACTACAGTCATCATCCCTCCTAATAGCCTTCCTTTAGAATCGGTTATCCCTGTCTTACTACTTTGATTTTTTAGATGTGTCTCCTTAATGGTATCCGAAACTATTATGATTTTGTTATGGTTTTTCGTTTTCACAATAAGCTCGAGGGTTTTCGTATGCAGGTGAAAAGGGTCGGCTATTATCTCAATGTATATATTCTGATTTATAAGTCCAAAACCCGAAATTCCAGGTTCACGGTGATGATAACCACGCATAGCATTAAAAAGATGGGTAATCCCCCTTGCACCTGCATGGAATCCAGCCTCTGCTTCAGCATACGAAGCATTTGAATGCCCCATACTAACAACTATTCCCATATCAGATATTTTCTTAATAAGCCAGAGTGCACCATGTAATTCCGGTGCAAGCGTAATAATTTTTATGAGGTCTTCGTAGCCTTCGATGAGTTTTTTAAGAAAGTATTCGCTTGGTTCTTTGAAAGAAGATTTAGATAAGGCTCCGGCTTTCAGTGGATTCAGGAAAGGACCCTCAAGATGTATTCCTATAATCTCGGCTGATTTGTTTTTGACGCCGAATTTCTTCTGTCTGTTCAAGGCCTTTTTAATTGTCTCCATATTTTCTCGCATTGTTTTTATACTGGAGGGGTAAATAGTCAAGATTATTTTAGAGATTCCATATGAGCCATGTATTTCAGCTATCTTTAGGATATAATCTGGATTATGTGTCCTTGTATCATAACCAGCTATACCGTGAGTGTGAATATCAAAAATATTCATTTATATACAATATACCAGATAACAAAAGACCTGTCCAAAATAAATATTTAAAGCTTCGCGGCAAGCCCACAGAGCTCTTCATTATCCTGAAAACCGATTCGACTCATCACATTTTAAAAATGCAAATGGTAAAATAAACTATGTTTGATATGTCATGCAAGAATCTCCTTGTCAGGGGTGTTAACTGGGTAGGAGATGCTGTTATGACATTGCCAGCTTTAAAAGCATTGAGGAAGACTTTTAAGGAAGCAAATATCTCTCTCCTTGTAAAGCCCTGGGTCTCTCCGATTTTTGAAAATAATCCTGACATTGACGAGATAATACTTTACGAAAATGAATATGAAAGTATCATTGGTAAGGTAAAATTATCGAGACTACTAAAGAGAAAAAAATTTTGTGGAGCTATCCTTTTTCAGAATGCATTTGATGCAGCGCTTATTACTTTTCTTGCAAGAATAAAAGAGAGGGCAGGTTATAGGAGAGACGGTAGAGGTTTACTTTTGACTAAACCCATTACAATGGATAACAGCGACAAAAAAGAACATCAAATTTACTATTATCTAAAACTTCTCAGTAAATTGGGTTTTAATGCTAAATATTCAGACCCTTATATATATCTCACAATTGATGAAAGATTACGTGCAAGAGATTTTTTAAAAAGTATTAAAAGGCCTATTTTAGGAATAAATCCAGGGGCAACATATGGTTCTGCAAAGAGATGGCTACCTGAAAGGTTTGCTGAGATTGCAAATTGGTTTATAAAGGATACCGGCGGTAGTGTGACTGTCTTTGGAAACAAAAGTGAGTTAGATATTGCACAAGAAATTGAGTATTTTTTTAAAAGGATGGGTGTAAATCCCACCAACCCCCTTTTATTAAAGGGGGGTGAGGGGGGATTACTAAATCTTTCCGGCAAGACTTCCCTAAGAGAACTTATTGCACTTATTTCAGAATGCGATGTATTTGTCACTAATGATTCAGGCCCTATGCATATTGCATATGCGGTGAAAACTCCACTTGTAGCGCTTTTTGGTTCCACAGATCCAGAACTAACCGGACCACCACTTACAAACAGCATACACAATAGATTAGCTATATCCTCCGAGGTAGAATGCAGTCCATGCTTTGAACGCACGTGTAAGAATAATGATATGAGATGCATGTATTCTATAACAACAGACGATGTCTATTATAGTATTAAAAAAGTTATGCCAAAAATCCCTGCTGTATTCTTTGACAGGGATGGAACATTATGCAAAGATACAGGATATATCAATTCATTTGATAGTCTGTCAATATTCCCTGAAACGGTTAACCTAAGATTGCTAAAAGATAAAGGCTTTAAGCTTATTGGAGTTACTAACCAATCTGGTATAGCTCGAGGTATTGTGAAAGAGGATTTCGTAAAGGAAGTGAATAAGCTCTTCATCGAAAACTATGGATTTGATAATTTTTATTACTGTCCGCATCACCCTGATGAACATTGTATCTGCAGAAAACCTGAGCCAGGAATGCTCCTCAGAGCAAGGGAAGAATTTGGTATAGATCTAAAGCAGTCATATGTAGTAGGCGATAAAGAATCGGATATGATCCTTGCAAAGGCTGTTGGTGCAAAGGGAATTCTTGTTCAGACAGGTCAGGTGAAAGAATCGCAATATGCTGATGTTATAGTAAGTGACATTAAAGAGGTGGTGAACTTGATATTAGAAAAGGTTTGATAAAGAATCCCCGTAAGATACTCATCATAAAACCCAGCTCGCTTGGAGATATTGTACATAGCCTTCCATTTCTAAATGCGATAAAGTCATTTTTCTCCGGAGCCGAGATTCACTGGATTGTCGCAAGAGGATTTGAAGGACTTCTTGAAGGTCATCCGATGATTGACAAGCTCTGGATTATCAATAAGGATGATTGGAAAAAATTAGAATATGTAAAAAAAACAACATATGAAATATGGATTTTATTAAAAAAATTAAAAAGTGAAAGATTCGATATAGTGATTGACTTGCAGGGACTTTTAAGAAGTGGGCTTCTGACTGCTTTAACCGGGTCTCGTGTGAGGATAGGATTTGATGAAGCTCGTGAAGGGAGCAAATTTTTTTACACAGATAAGGTGAGAGGGGGGAAGGAAATTCATGCAGTTGACAGATATTTAAAAATCGCCCAGTGGTTAGGATGTAATACTGGTGAAGTCATCTTCCCTTTTCCACTGTATAAATCTTCGACATTCAAATCTTTAATGTCAGAAGACTATGCTGTATTTGTTCCGGGTGCAAGGTGGAAGACCAAAAAATGGCCTGCTGAGAATTTTGGCAAACTTGCCTCACGTATGAACGGTAAAATCATAGTTGTTGGGAGTAAAGACGACACTAATATAGCAGATGAAATTGTTGCATGCTCACATGGAAATGCGGTATCTTTTGCTGGTAAAACAAGTCTGAAAGAACTTATTGAAATAATGAGGGGAGCGCAATTTGTTGTAAGCAACGATTCAGGTCCGATGCATATAGCTGCTGCTCTCGGTATCCCTGTGTTTGCAATATTTGGACCGACAGACCCTAAGAAAACAGGGCCATATGGCAAAGGACACATTATCATACAGGCAGAGCTTTCATGTATACCTTGTTTTAGGAGAAAATGTAGTTATATGAAATGTATGGAGCTTATATCAGTAGACAAGGTTTTTGAAGCGATTAAACTCAGCCTTTCTTTATCCCCTCTCTTGCAATAGCGATCTTTCCAGTCCTGACAAACTCCTTAATTCCCATAGGTTTAAGAAGTTCAATAATGGCTTCTATCTTCTTTTCATCTCCTGTAATTTCAAGGGTATATGTTTTCTGGCTTGAGTCAACAACCCTTCCCCTGAATATCTCTGCAATTCTCAGGACCTCGGCTTTATCTTCCTGCCGTGGTGAAACTTTTATAAGAACCATTTCACGCTCGACATGATCCATCTCCGTTATATCAACGACCTTAATAACATCAATGAGTTTATTGAGTTGCTTTGTAATCTGCTCTATAATTTGATCGTCACCGCTTGTAACTATCGTCATTGTGGATATCTGAGGGTCCATGGTTTCACCGACAGAAAGGCTTTCAATATTGTATCCTCTTCCACTGAACAGACCTGCAATTCTTGATAATACACCAAATTTATTTTCGACCAGCAGTGAAATAGTGTGTCTCATTTAATTTACCGCCTTGAGTTTCGTATCAGACTTTTTCTCTTGTTCTTCAAATAACATATGATCAATAGGATCGCCTGCTGGAACCATTGGATATACTTTTTCTTTCCAGTGGACAATAAAGTCCATAAATACTGTCTTTTTAATCTTGAATGCCTCTTTAAGGATTGGTTCAACCTCATTTGGTTTTGTAGCTCTAAATCCTACTGCCCCATATGCCTCTGCTAATTTTACAAAGTCAGGCACTACCTCAAGATGGCTGTATGAATAACGCTCATTGAAGAAAAGTTCCTGCCATTGCCTTACCATTCCGAGATAATGGTTGTTCAGTATAGCAACTTTTACCGGCAGCTTGTTAATTACTGCTGTAGCAAGTTCTTGTATATTCATCTGAATGCTTCCATCACCTGCGATATCGATTACAAGCTTATTGGGATGAGCAATCTGAGCCCCGATTGCTGCAGGGAATCCATAACCCATTGTCCCAAGTCCACCAGATGTCAGACACGTTCTTGGTTTATCGAATTTATAAAATTGAGCTGTCCACATCTGGTTCTGCCCCACTTCTGTTGTAATGATTGCATCACCTTTTGTTAGTTCAAAAATCTTCTCTACAACAAATTGGGGTTTTATCACCTCATCATTATAAGAGTATGTTAGAGGTCTTTCTTTTTTCCATGCTTCAATTTGTTTCAGCCAGGCTTTTCGGACTTCATCCCACTGCTCGGTTACTTCTTCTTTAAGAACTTTATTCAGCACAGAAAGGACTCTTTTTACGTCTCCGACTATCGGGACATCTACACGAATATTTTTTCTTATAGATGTAGGATCAATATCAATATGAACTATTTTGGCATGCGGAGCAAAGGCGTCGATCTTGCCAGTGACCCTATCGTCAAATCTCATGCCTATAGCAATTAATAGATCGGACTCCTGAATTGATTTATTTGCATAATATGTCCCATGCATTCCTGGCATTCCAAGAGAGAGTTCATGAGTTCCAGGGAAAGAACCAAGTCCCATTAAAGTCATTGTTACAGGTATGTTTGTATGTTCTGCAAGCTCTTTAAGTTCTTTAGAACCTCCGGAAATTATTACACCGCCACCAGCAATAATAACAGCCCTTTTTGATTTTGCGATCAAATGTGCTGCCTGCGTGATCATCCATCTGTTACCTTCGTATGTTGGTTTATAACTTCTGATTTTAATCTCAGGCCATTTAAACTCAGCCTTTGATGCAGTTACATCTTTAGGAAGGTCAATAAGAACAGGACCTGGCCGTCCAGACGATGCAATGTAAAAAGCTTCGCGAACTATTTTTGAAAGATCATTAACATCTTTTACAAGGAAATTATATTTTGTACAGGGTCTTGAAATTCCGACAATGTCTGCTTCTTGAAAGGCATCGTTACCTATAAGCATGGTTGGTACCTGACCTGTAAACACAATTATCGGGATTGAATCCATAAATGCAGTTGCAATACCTGTTATGGTATTTGTAGCACCCGGGCCAGAGGTTACAAGTACAACACCTACTTTTCCAGTCGACCTTGCATAACCATCAGCAGCATGGACTGCTCCCTGCTCGTGTCTTGTAAGAATTAACTGTATATCCTTGTTATCATAAAGAAGATCGAAGATGTTAAGAACAACACCTCCAGGATAACCAAAGATATGTCTTACCCCTTCTTTTTTAAAACATTCAATAAGTATCTCCGCTCCTGATATTTTCATTAATGTCTCCTTTGAAAAATAATTTTAACATAAAGAGTACTTTATATGTCTATAAGTAAAAGTAAACCGTAAGCATCACCAATTCCGTGACGGACTCTAAACTGTGTAAAAACAATAAATGCGTTTGATGACAAAGAATAAGGGTTGTCATTGCGAGGGGCGAAGGAGGGGTTGTCATTGCGAGGAGACCTGACGCAAGTCAGGTTGACGTGGCAATCACTCTTTTCCCTTAAAAAACCAACCTTGAGATCGCCACGAACCCTTCGGGTTCTCGCGATGACGAACCTTGAGATTCCTCACTTCGTTCAGAGATGACACACTATAGGAACGCATCACGAAATTGGAGATGCTTCCTTCACCACCCAAATTTGCCGATAAAAAGTTATTAATAGTTCCCTTTCCCTTGATGGGAGAGGGGGTTTTATAATCACATTGGCACTTGCAATGATAAATATAGGAAGGGATTGAGTTTCTTATTAATTGACTTTGGAGTAATTCAATTACTGCTTTTGTTATAATGATGGTTATTAATATAATAAATCATTATTTATGGTAACCACTTATTAAATAATGAGGTCATTTAAGATAGAAATACATGGAGAAGAGGGATGTTAGAACAGATAAAGAAAAGGTTGATCCTTGCTGCGGGATTAATTGCATTTATAATTACAATCGGGACTACAGGCTATATCGTTATAGAAAAATGGAGTTTCTTAGATTCATTTTATATGACCATTATCACCTTATCAACCGTTGGTTTCAAAGAGATTCACGATTTGTCGTTCTCTGGGAGATTGTTCACAATAGTTCTTATTATTAGTGGTGTTGGAACTGTATTATATTCGCTTGGTACTGGTGCACAATTGATTATCGAAGGTGAATTACAGGAAATATACAGGAGGAGAAGATTGGAAAAGAGATTAGAGGATTTGAAAGATCATTACATTATTTGTGGATATGGCAGGATGGGAAAGATAATCGCCAAAGAACTCGGACATAAGAACATGAAATTTATAATTATAGAAAAAAGTGCTGAGGCTATAGACGGAAAAGATGACTTTTTTATTATGCATGGAGATGCTACAAGAGATGATGTCTTGAAAAAGGTAGGCATAGAGAAAGCAAAGTGTTTGATATCAGTTCTCCCTACTGATGCTGAGAATCTGTATGTCGTTTTAAGTGCAAGGGGATTGAATCCATCTCTTTTCATTGTAGCGAGGGCAGGAGAAGAGGGCTCAGAACAGAAGTTACTCAGGGCAGGAGCTGATAGAGTTGTATCACCATATCATATAGGTGGTTTGAGAATAGCACATACTGTTTTAAAACCAACTGTTGTGGATTTTCTCGAATTTGCTACAAAAAGTGGAAATATTGATCTCCAGATAGAAGAGATAACGATTCAGAACAGTTCGCAGCTTGCAGGACTTACTCTTGATAAATGCGGCATCGGCAGAGATCTGGGGGTTATGATAGTAGCGATAAAGCAGCAGAACGGTGAAATGAAATTCAATCCAACATCACACAGTGTGGTTAATTCAGGAGATACACTTATTGCTATAGGTGAAACATCAAAACTCGAGATCCTTGAAAAAATGGCAACTAGTGAGAAATAGATGGAAGAGATTAACGAGTTAATAGAACAGCGGATAAAGAAACTTCAGGAGCTTCGTGAGTCAGGGATTGAACCATATGGTTCTTCATTCTACGCTGAGGATCATGCATCTGACATCCTGAATAAATATCATAATGTCCCAAAAGAAATCCTTGAATCTGATTTTATTTCCTGTTCTCTTGCAGGCAGGATTGTATCAATGAGGAGTTTCGGTAAGGCTGCCTTTGCACATATACAGGATGCAACAGGCAAAATGCAAGTCTATTTCAAAAAAGATATACTTGCCGAAAAATACAATCTTATAAAAAAACTTGACATAGGTGACATAATTGGTTTAACAGGAAAACTCTTCAGAACAAAAACAAATGAACTGACAGTTGAAGTTGAAGATTTTACACTTCTAACAAAATCATTGCGTCCACTTCCTGAAAAATGGCATGGTCTAAGGGATATAGAGACACGTTATAGACAGCGGTATGTTGATTTGATCGTTAATCCTGAAGTTAAACAGATATTTATAAAGAAGAGCATGATTATTAAAGCAATAAGAGATTTTCTCGAATCAAGTGGATTTATTGAGGTTGAAACACCAATGATGCATCAGATACCAGGAGGTGCAACAGCAAGGCCTTTTAAAACACACCATAACGCACTTGGCATAGATTTATACCTCAGGATTGCACCGGAACTATATTTAAAAAGGCTTCTTGTTGGAGGTTATGAGCGTGTTTATGAGTTGAATAGAAATTTCAGGAATGAGGGTATCTCAACAAAGCATAATCCGGAATTTACAATGCTCGAATTTTATATAGCATATCGAGACTATAAATTTCTGATGTCCTATACAGAGGAATTATTGACATATGTGGTTGAAAAAACACTTGGTACTTTAAAGGTACCTTACGGCGAGCATTTGATAGATTTTACTCCTCCATGGCCAAGGGTTTCTATGTTTGATGCATTGAAAAATAAGGGAGTACCAGAGGAGGTATTTAATGATATTGATAAAGCACGTGCATGGGCTATGGCTCAAGGAATAAAAATGGAAGAACATTTGACTTGTGGAAAAATTCTTGATGAGATTTTTAAAGAAAAGGTTGAACCTCATCTTATTCAACCAATATTTATTATTGACCACCCGGTTGAGCTTTCTCCGCTTGCCAAGAGAAAATCAGATAACCCTGCTCTTACTGAAAGGTTTGAACTTTTCATTGCTTCAAGGGAGATTGCTAATGCATTCTCAGAATTAAATGATCCAATTGAGCAAAACCAGAGGTTTCTTGAACAGTTGGAAGCGAAAGTGAAGGGTGACGAAGAAGCGCATTTAATGGATGAAGATTTTGTCAGGGCATTGGAGTATGGAATGCCTCCTGCTGCTGGAGAGGGTATAGGAATAGACAGATTGGTAATGTTGCTTGTAAATTCTCAATCAATCAGGGATGTTATACTTTTCCCTCAATTAAAACCTGAACGATAGGTTTTCATGAACTTGCCCTATTATCTTTTCATTGCACTTAGATATATGAGAACAAAGAAAAAACAGAAAGGGATCTCCCTCAATACACTTATATCTATCGGTGGGGTTGCAGTTGGTGTTATGGCTTTACTGGTTGTTCTATCTGTTATGAGTGGATTTCATGAAGATCTACAGAAAAAGATTCTCGGCGTTAATGCGCATCTCGTGATACTGAATTTTAAAGGAACAATGCCTGAATATAAAAAGGTATTGAAAACCCTGACAGACCAGAAGGATATCGTTTCATCATCACCTTTTGTAATGGGACAGGTGATGGTTTCATATGGTAATAAGGCTCATGGAGTTTTTTTAAGAGGAATTGATCCTGTAACAGAAAGTAGAACTACAGAGATTGTCAGGTATATGAAAGAGGGTAAGATTGAAGAACTTTTTCTAAAAGGTGAAACAGAGGGAATTATTCTCGGCAGTGAACTTGCAGCAAGTTTAGGGGTATTCAAGGGTGATATTATTAATATACTTTCACCGGTTGGCCAGGTTGGACCGCTTGGAATGCTGCCTAAAATAAGGCAGTTCAAAGTAGTCGGAATATTTGAGGTCGGGATGTTTGAATATGATACAAATCTTGTTTTTACAGACATCAAGGCTGCACAGGAGTTTTTTGGCCTGAAAGATGAAGTAACAGGTATTGAAGTGAGACTTGCTGATATATATAAAGCACCTTTAGTAAGAGAGCATATCCAGGAGAAACTTCGCTTTCCTTTATATGCAAAAGACTGGATGCAGATGAATCGAAATCTTTTTTCAGCGCTGAAGCTCGAAAAATTTGCTATGTTTATCATATTAATCCTGATTATCCTTGTGGCATCTTTTAATATCATAAGCACGCTGATTATGAATGTGATTGAGAAGAAAAGGGAGATAGCGATTCTTAAAGCAATGGGTGCAACAGATAGAGGCATTATGAGTATATTTATGCTCCAGGGATTGCTCATAGGATTATCAGGTACGATCATCGGTGTGGCAAGTGGATATCTTTTATGCTATATTCTGAATACATATGAGATCATAAAACTTCCAGCAGATGTTTATTATATAAGTCACCTTCCTGTTAAGACAAAGTTATCAGATTTTATAGCAGTATCATTATCTGCTGTTCTAATCAGTTTTATGGCGACAATCTATCCTGCCTGGCAGGCAGCAAAATTGAATCCAGTAGAGCCACTGAGATATGAGTAAATATGATGGAATATAAATTTAACAACAAGGAATTATCTCATAACAATATTATTGAAACTAAGGATTTAAGAAAATCATTTACCACTGAAGCAGGAGAACTTCAGGTTTTAAAAGGTATCAATCTTCAAATCAGGCAAGGAGAGATGGTTGGTATTGTTGGGGCTTCTGGAGTCGGTAAAAGCACACTGCTTCATATTCTGGGAGCACTGGATAAACCTTCCTCAGGAAAAGTATTTTATGGAAACAGCGACATTTTCTCTCTTGATAGCAGTTCACTTGCATCTTTCAGGAATAGAATGATCGGATTTGTTTTTCAATTCCATCATCTTCTTCCAGAATTTACTTCACTTGAAAATGTCATGATGCCTGGACTGATAAACATGAGTCAGAATTCAGAAGTCAGAATTCAGAAAAAAGATATAAAAGAAAAAGCAGAGGAACTGCTAAATCAAGTGGGGCTGGCAGACAGAAAGAACCACAGGCCTGGAGAGCTTTCAGGTGGAGAACAGCAGCGAGTTGCTGTTGCAAGGGCACTTATACTTGACCCAAAAATAATTCTTGCTGATGAACCGACAGGGAATCTTGATACAATAACTGGTGAAGAGATTTTCAAGATTCTGATTAATCTGAATAGAGAAAGAGGAGTGACCTTTGTTATAGTTACACATAATGAATCACTCTCAAATCGCTGCCATAGGGTGCTGAAGATGATTGATGGGAGGTTGATTGATAACAATACAAATTCTCAAATTGAGAAGACATGAATTATCAATCAAAGGTATTTATTGAGATTACAAATTATTATATGTAGTACGAATAGATTTCAGAAAAAATATTAGACATAGAAAGTTATTATGAAGCTTTTTAAAAATATTTTTACTTTAGCCTTTGTAGTTCTGAGTGCAGTATCTTTCGCAGCAGATAAAGAGATAATTTGTGCCTCTACAACAAGTACAGAGAATTCAGGATTTTTTGAATATATCCTTCCAGTATTTGAGAAAAAAACAGGAATAAAAATAAAAGTTGTTGCTCGAGGGACAGGCGCAGCAATAGAAATGGGCAAGCGGGGTGATGCAGATGTTGTCTTTGTCCATGCAAAGGAGCAGGAACTCAAGGCTGTCGAAGATGGGTACTTTGTTGACCGTCACGATGTGATGTACAACGATTTTGTCATTATCGGGCCTCTGGGTGATCCCGCAAAGATAAAAGGGATTAAATCTGCACATGAAGCATTTCGTAAAATTGCAGATGGAGGATATACCTTTGTTTCGAGAGGAGATAATTCAGGGACACACGTAAAGGAACTTGCTATATGGAAAAAAATCGGAATTGATCCGAAAGGGCAGAAATGGTACCTTGAGGTTGGTCAGGGG
>FWPV01003385.1_pt1 | contig 36245 bp, 38 predicted proteins | sample 2228371 | NCBI WGS metagenome assembly FWPV01 (sample SAMEA103939776, study PRJEB20133) | metagenome | reverse complement strand
CGAACCGAGCGCTCTACCAAGCTGAGCCACATCCCGGCGAGGCGCTATGCTAGCACCTCCTCCCGAACGCGCCAACCCCGGCATCACGGGGACCCGGTCCGCTGGCGCGGCCGGGTCCCCGTCAGGTCATCTCCGGGCCACGAGACCCTACATGAGGCCTCGCTTGGCGAGGTTCACGTGGCAGTTGGCGCAGTACGTGGGCTGGTGACAGTCGAAGCACGGCTGAGCACCGTTCTTCTTCACGATCGTCGGGTGGTAACGCACCCACGGCTTGTTCGTCACCGCACCCTCGTGGTGACAGGAGTCGCAGAACGACGTCTGGTGGCAGTTCGCGCACTGCTTCTTGTTGTACTGCTTCTTGGCGAATGCCTCCTTGTGCATGAACTTCTGCTTCTCGCCGTCGTTGATCTCGTGCGGCATCGTCAGCTTGTGGCAGCCACGGCAGAACTTGGAGTTCGGCAACTCGGCGACTGCGCCTGCATGGCAGTACGTGCAGATCTCGCCGTCCTTCTCGAGGAGCTGGACGTGCACCGCTTTCTTCTCGGAGAAGTCCCTCACGAACCTGCCAGCCTTGTGAGACGCCGGAACGACAGCACGCTGTTGGTGACACTTCACGCAGTCGGTCTTCTTGTGGCACTTCTCGACGCAGCTCGCCGGACCATTCTTGTTCGTGGACGCTCCATGCACCGCGGTCCATGGGCGCGAGAACGACGATCCCACGTGGTGGCAGTTGCTGCACAGCTCGCGCCACGAGTGGCACTGCTTGCACGGCTGGGGATTCCTCTTCGAGCTGACGTGATTCGTCTTGAACTCAGCCTCGTGCGGCAAGCTGACCTTGTGGCAGCCCTTGCAGAAGCTCGCGTTGACTCCACCGCTGCCGTGGCAGACCTCGCAGGACTCGAGCGACTTCTGCGCTTCGAGCGAGTGCTTCGCAGAGGGCTCCGCCGGCTTCGAACCGAAGACCGTAAGGGCGCCCGGGAACTTCGGCTTAGTCCAGAACCGTGCCCTGTGCGAGTTCGGGAACACCCTGCGCCCGGTGTGGCAGTCGATGCAGAACTTGGTCGGGTGACACGAGGTGCACGACTTCACACCCGACTTGGCCACAGCCTGCGGGTGCTGCTTGCTCGTCCAGGGCACCGTCTTGTTGTACTCCCACCCGACCTTCGTGCCGTGGTGGCAGCTGTCGCAGAACGCCGTCTGCTCATTCTTACCGTGGCACAAGACGCATTTCTCGGGCTTCGCCTTGGACATCGCAGGGTGACCAGCTGAGTCTTTCGGATCCTTCGGCTCCTTGAACTGTGCCGGGTGCGGCATCTCCATGCCGTGGCAGTTCATGCAGAAGCTCGGCCTGTGGCAGGTGTCGCAATAGAAGATCGACTCGACCTTGGGCAGCTCCTCGCCGATGTTCTCGTCATCGTGCGCCCCGTACTTGCGCTGCGCCGCGATGACCTGCGGCACATCTTCCTTGGCGACCGGCTCCTTGCCAGAGCCTCCACCGGAGGCATACGCCTTCTCCGGAGCGAGGAAGCTGCCCTCTTCTTCCTCTGCCGGTCCAGTGCCTCCGGTGGTCTCCTCGGCGCCTTCGCCCTCGCCTTCCTCCGTGGCGCCTTCACCCGCGGCACCCTCGCCGTGGCCTCCCGCGCGCGCGGCCTCGGCCTCGGCCTTCTTCTCCTTGGCCATCTCCGCGTGGCCCTTGGGGTAGAAGCCCTTCTTCTTGTGGTTCGCCGGCTTGAGTTCGAAGTCGGACGGGTGACACGCCGAACAGGCGCCCGGGGCCGCGGCATCCTTCCCCAAGTCATGACAACGGAAGCAGGCCGTCATCGACATGAAGTCCGTGTGCTTCCTGTTCGGTTCGCCTGACTTCGGGTGCGAGAGCGTCAGCTCGAAGTCCTCGCGGTGCGCGATCCTGTTGTGGCACACCGTGCACGCGGCGTTGATCTCCGCGTGGACCTTATGGTCGATCTTGATGCCTCTCGAAGGCGTGACGGTGCGCTTCTCGAGGTTGTGGCACTGCATGCACTGCTTCGGCGCCATCGTCAGCGCCACTTCGGATTCGGCGTTCAGGGGGAGCTCGAAGTTGTCCGTTATGGTCAGGTAGAGCTCACCCAGCGCCTCGGCCTTGTGGAGGATGAAGACGACTGGATTCGCGTTGACGGGCATGTGGCACGCCATGCAGGAAACCTCGGAGTGCGAGGACCGGTTGTACGCGATGATCGTGTCGTCCTGCACCTTGTGGCACCCCTCGGCGCAGAACCAACGCGTGGAAGTCACCCCCAACGCAACGATCATGACCGCCGCCAGCACGAGGACGCACACACCCGTCCAGATGATGTAGCGCGGTCGGCGTACCGGATCCTTGAACCCGGCCAGCGAGATCTTGGGCATACGCACCTCTCCTCACTCCGAAGGGCAACGGCGTAACCGAATGCCCCCTTGCCCCGGTCATTCACAGAAACTCTATAAGAACGTGCGCGGGCGAACAACAGCCCCGGGATCTACTGCACGCTTCGACGCCTGGGTGAAACGTCCTGCAACCCTTGGAGCACCGTCAGACGAAACGCCATGCATCCGGCTGATCCGGCAGCGCCCCGCCCGAAGTGGCCCCGGTCACCTCACGAGCAGTGTGTCCGCCAGCCGGTTGAGCTCGGCGATCGCGCTTTGGATCTGACGGGATGCTTCCGCAGCCTGAGTCGAGACCTGGGCCATCTCGCGCATCGAGATCACGACCTGCTCAGAGGCTGTCCGCTGCTGCTGGGTCGCGATGGAGATCTGCTTGGCGGAGTCGGTCGTCTCCTCCACCTGCTGCACGATCTTGTCGAGCGAGTCGGCGGTCCTCCGGGCGAGCATCTTGCCCTCTTCGACCTTCTTCTGGGCCCGCTCGGTGGACATCACGAGCGCGCTGGCGCTCGACTGTATCTCGCGGACGACACGCCCGATCTCAGACGTCGACTCCGTGACGGAGTCTGCGAGTTTGCGGATCTCCTCCGCGACGACGGCGAACCCCTTGCCAGCCTCACCGGCGCGAGCGGCCTCGATGGCGGCGTTGAGCGCGAGAATCTTCGTCTGCTCCGCGATGTCGTCGATGATGACGAGCACGCGGCCGATCTCCTGGCTACGCTCACCGAGCTGCAGGATGCGGTCGACTCGCGTATCTCGTCGATGCCGGCAGCAGTGTCAGCGACCGCCTGCATGCCCTCCTCGGCGCTCGCCAGCGTTCGTTCCGCTACCGCAGCCACTGTCTGGGAGTTGTCAGCGATCTGCTTCGAGGTCTGGGCGAGCTCCTCGACCGTCGCGCTCGTCTGGCTCACCGCTGCGGCCTGCTCAGCAGCGCCGGATGCCTGTTGCTCGGTGGCTGCGAGGACCTGGGCGGTGAGTGCGCGCACGTCGTTGTTGACGGCCTTGGCTTGGGCGAGCATCCCTGTCACGTCACCGAAGAGTTTGAGGACCTCTTCCTGCATGTCCTCGCAGTCGCCCTCGCACTCCACCTTGATGCCGAAGCGGGACTGAGCGGTTTCGAGGACCTGCGCGAACATCGCCTCCCCGACGCGCGCCGCAACGAACGCGCACACGATGCCCAACGCCACACCGGCAAGGACGCACATGACCCAGAAGACGATATTGGCGGTGACGCTCTTAGGGTCGACGAAGAAGCCCGCGAACAGCGGGAAGGCGATTCCGACCCCCACTCCTGCGGCCGCCATGTAGAGCATCAGCTTACGGCGCGTGCGCCCCAACCCCGACTTGCGTGCCACACGTTCCTCCCAGCACGACAGAGCCATACCGACCGCAACCATACTAGCAGCAGCAGCCCCGCGACATAAGGTGATTCGTCCGCCAGCATCCCCGAGAGGTTGCAGGTTTATACCCTATGGGGTATATTGCACTCGCAGAGCCGGAAGCCGGCCTGAAGAGAGGAGTCAGTGACCCATGCCGTCTGTCCACATCGAGAACGCATCGTGCGATCGCTCGCCCGGCTGCCCCGCGAGGCGAGTGTGTCCCAAGGATGCGATACAGCCGATACCGGGCGGCCCTTACCCGGGCGCCAATGGGTACCGTGTGGTAGAAGAGAAGTGCGCGGGGTGCGGGGTGTGCGCCCGCGTCTGTGCCGGCGGCGCCGTGAGACTCGGCTGAGAGGAGTCCTTCCGTGAGCGAACCTGTCATCGTCGAGGTCTACGACGTCCCATCTGCGACCGATTGCTGGTCCGGAGGATGAGGTCCCTCATGGTCTCCGGAGGAGATCACCGCTATCGTCCGCAACGAGATCAAGCGGCGTTACGGCGACGACGCCAAAGTGCTCTACCACAACGTGCAGGATGCCGAGGAGCGACAGCGTCATGCGAGCGTCGTCGCGGAGATCGAGGAGCGCGGGCTTCTGTACCCCGTGACCGCAGTGGACGGGACGCTGGTCTACGACGGAGCCGTGAGTTACCCGGCGATCCTGCGGGCCGTCCACAACAAGTTGCTCGAGCGCGAGGAGCTCTCCCAAGCGTAAGCGCCCTATGTGCGGTATGCTCGCGACATGAGCACCGTCATCATCGCAGCATGCCCTGACTACGACCGTGACACTCTCGAAGCTTCCCTGAAGGCCGCCCTCTCCCCTCTCGGAGGGATGGCGGCCTTCGTCACACCCGGGCAACGAGTGCTCCTCAAGGTGAACCTGCTGTCACGCGCCGTCCCTGAGCGCGCAGTGACGACCCATCCCGAGCTTGTGCGGGCCCTGATCACGCAAGTCCGCGCCGCGGGCGGGGTGCCGATGGTGGGCGACAGTCCCGGAGGACCGAACACCGCCGGGTCGGTGCGCCGTATCTGGGAGGACAGCGGCATCGCAGCGGTGTGCGCGGACGAGGACGTCGACCTCGTACTCTTCGATGACGACGTGGTGCGCGTACCCAATCCCGAAGGAGCGTTGTACGGAGCCTTCACGCTCGGACGGGCCGTGGTCGACGCCGACGTGCTCATCAGCGTGCCGAAGTTCAAGACCCACGGCTTCATGATGTTCACTGGCGCCGTCAAGAACCTCTTCGGATGCGTCCCGGGTCTTGAGAAGGCCCAGTTCCACCTCAAGGTGCCGGACCGTGACGACTTCGGTTCCATGCTCGTGGACCTGATGCTGGCCTGCAGACCGGCACTGGCTGTCATGGATGCTGTCGTGGGCATGGAGGGTGAGGGGCCTGCTGGAGGCAACCCCCGGCACATAGGAGCCCTGATCGCTTCGCCCGACTGCGTGGCGCTCGATGTCGTCGCGTCCGCGATGGCCGGTTTGGACCCGGACGAGGTCTACACGACCAAGGCCGCCGCACGCCGCGGCGCGGGCACAGCCGACATCGAAGACATAGACGTCATCGGCGACTGGCGGGCCTTCGCGCCCGACGGCTTCGCGCTGCCCACTCGTGACCTGTCGGCACGCATGCCCGCCTGGCTGGGCAGCCACCTGCGGTCATGGACCACCTCTCAGCCGATACTCACCCTGCCCGAAAAGTGCACCCGGTGCGGCACGTGCGCACGGGTATGCCCGGTCGGCGCTATCACGGTCGATAGCCGACTGCCCCGCTTCGACCGGTCTCGGTGCATCCGATGCTACTGCTGCCAAGAGCTTTGTCCCCCCCAGGCCATCGGGCTTTCAGTGCCGTTCCTCGCTCGCCTCATGACACGCGGCCGAGGACGCTGAGAGGCGACACCCGGCTCACTTGGCGGGGGCGCGCCCGGCGAACCGGTCACGGAACAGGCCGACGAGCCCTGCTTCCCAGAAGCGGTCCCAGCCCGCCGCCCCCTCGGGCGGAAGCGTCGCGTCGTACCTGCGGCGGCGTTCCGGGTCCTTGAGGACCGCATACGCCTCGTTGATGAGCTGCATGCGCTTGGTTGCCGACACGCCATCGCGCCCCACGGCCCGGTCGGGATGGTACTTCATGGCAAGCGCCCGGTATGCCCGCTCGATGACCTCGGGCTCGGCGTCGCGCGTCACCTGAAGTATCCGGTAGTGGTCGTGCGCCATTCGTGGCCTCACCGTGCGGTCAGTGTAGCGAGCATGTGGCCTGCGGTACGAGGCCGGCCGGCAGGTAGATCTCGACGGGCTGCGGACAGCGCTTGTTCGCGAGCTGCATCGACTGCTGACAGACCGTGACGAGCACCTGGTTGCCGTCCTCCTGCTTCGGCTTGATCGGGCTTGAACGCACCACTTCAGCGTCCCGCATGAACCGGGCCCAGATCCGCGCTGGGAAGCTGCCGCCCGTCACGCGGACACCATGCACATCCGTCATGTCGACCTGGGCTTGCGGGTAGCCGACCCAGACCGCGGTCGAGATGCCGCCGGACCAGCCGACGAACCAGGCGTCGCGGTACGACTGCGTCGTGCCAGTCTTGCCGGCAGCCCAGCGCCCGAACCGCGCCTCGGTGCCGGTACCCTTCTCGACCACATCGTGCAGCATGAGCGCCGCTTTGACCGCCACATCTCTGCTGATCGCCCGCATAGACGTCGCATCGGGCTCGTAGACGGTCTTGCCCTCTGAATCGGTGACCCGGACGATGCCTTTCGGCGGGACACGCAGCCCGTTGTTCGCGATCGTCCCGTACGCCGACGCCATCTCGAGCGGTGAAACGCCGGTCCTCAATCCGCCAAGCGCGATCGCCGGGTCAGGATTCAGCGGCGTCGTGATCCCCATCCGTTTCGCCACGTCGACGACCTTCTCCGGACCGATCCGCATGATGAGCCGGGCATAGACCGCATTGACCGACCAGCTTGTAGCGGCGCGAAGCGACAGGGAACCGCTCGTGCGGCTGTTCTCGTAATTCTGCACGTTCCACACGCCGTCTTTGACGCGGACCGTGTACGGCGTGGCACTGAACACCTGCTGGGGATCGACGCCCTCTTCGAGCGCAGCGACGAGCACGAACGTCTTGAACGCCGACCCGGGCTGCCTGCGACCTTGGGCGGCGAGGTTGAACTGGTTCTTCGCGAAGTCGCGCCCTCCCACCATCGCGAGTACGCTGCCATCGGAGTGGCGCAGGGCGACGATCGCAACCTCCGGGTCATCGGGACGATCGAGCAGGCGCGCACTGCGCTCGGCAAGCGCCTGCAGTTCCGGGTCGAGCGTCGTGTGGACACGCAACCCGCCGGCGTAGACACGTTCGGGCCCGAGGATGCCGACGAGCTCCTTCTTGACGTACTCGACGAAGTACGGCGCGACCACCTTCGCCTGATGGCTGGATGCCACCTTCAGGTCGGACCGCCGAGCCTCGATGAGTTCATCTTGGGTGATGTAGCCCTGCTCGCGCATCAGCCCGAGCACGAGGTCTCGCCGCTTCTTCGCGGCGTGGGGGTCATTCGTCGGGTCGAACCGGGAAGGGGACCTGATGAGTCCGGCGAGCGTGGCACACTCAGCGAGGTCGAGGGCCGAGACCCGCTTGCCGAAGTATCGACGCGCCGCGCTCTCGACACCGTACGCCCCGTTTCCGAAGTAGACGGTGTTCAGGTACGCCTCGAGGACCTGCTGCTTGTCGGATCTCGCCTCGAGCTCATACGCCAGCAAAGCCTCGCGGACCTTCCGGTCGAACGTCCGCTCCCCTTCCGTGAACAGCATCTTGACCAGCTGCTGCGTGATCGTGCTGCCGCCCTGCCTGATCTCGCCCGCCTGCGTGTTGGCTCGCAAGGCGCGCACGATGCCCTCGACGTCGACACCGTTGTGCTCCCAGAAGCGGCGGTCCTCGACCGCCACCACGGCGTTGCGTAGATGTACCGGCATGTCGGCGAATGAGACGATCGTACGGTCCTCTTCGCCGTGCCACTCAGCGAGGACGGAACCGTCGGATGCGTAGACGACCGACGTCTGGGCCGTCTTGAGCGCCCGGGGGTCGTCCTGCAGGCTGGGAAGGGTCCGGGAGAGGTTGTAGAGGTAGATGGCCAGAGCGAGCGTCATGACGACGAGCGTCACCAGAACGCCTGCTACCACTTGCAACGCCGTGCCGACGCGCTGCCCGAGCGACATCGGCTCCTCCTGTCCGCTTCGAGTACACTTGCCTGCGAGCGCCGCGGCTTCGTCGCGCAGCTCACGAACGCCGCCTACGAACCGGAAGACGACCCGCCCATGGTAGCACGCAAACCCGGTGCCGAATCGTCACCGTTCGCCGCCGCCGTGAACGTCTTCGAGCTGTGGAGGCGCTGGCTGTCCGGGCGTATCTGGGCCGTCATCCAGCGCACCACATCGAACCGCGACGGGGCCGAACCCATGCCGGGATACGCCGCCGCACCGCAGCCGCCGGCAATCAGCGTCGGGCGGTCGGATCCGATCGGCTGGACAGCGGGGGCGCTGCTCGCGCTCATGGTGGCAAGCGCGGTCAGGATCGCCCTTGCGAAAGGCGGCTCGCCGCGCCTCGACGCGTCGCTCGCCGCCGGCTTCGGCGTGCTCTTGGCGTTGCTGCGCTTGGGGGTGCTCGTGCGCGCGCTGCAAGACAGCGTACGCCCCGGCGTGGCTGTCGCGAGCTGGGCGCGCGGCACAGTGATCTGGGCCATTGCGATAAACCCCGCTCTCTCACTGGTCGCTTGGGCGGTGTCGGGCTTGATCACCGTACGGTCCCTCACTCACAGAGGTGTGCCGGTGTCGCGTGCGCAATCGGCGACCGGCGCCGCGTGGGGCGTTCACGCACTCGCCGTGCTCTCTGCCTGGATGGCAACGAACGTGTGGGTCGCCGTGCTCGCGCGCTGAACCCTTGTCGCGGGCCGGACAGGGACCGGACGCGAAGAGACCCGTCACCCGAGGGTCCTCAGACGCTCGCCGGCTCCGCGCCGATACGTTCTCCGAGCTCGGCTACGAGGACACCACCGATCACGAGCGCCACGCCGGCCAGTTGGACCGGTGTGAGCGCTGCCTGGCGGGGCAGGAAGACCCGTGCGAGCACGATCGTGAAGACCGGCTCGAGTGTCGAGATGACCGCGGCCTGCGAAGGGCCGAGACCTCGGATCCCCTCCAGGTAGAGCACGATCGCCGCGAAGGTGGGGATCAGCACGATCGCGGCCAGGAGCGTCCATGTCCGCACGGTCCATGTCACGGGAGACAACGCTTGCGCCCCGTCGACGAGAAACGTGCCCAAAGCAGGCAGGAGGGAGGCGATACCGAACGTGTAGGCCATCATCGTCAGACGCGAACGGCCCGCAAGCCACCGATGGGACAAGAGGTTGAACAGCGTGTAGCCACCCGCCGCTCCGAGGCCGAGGAGCACGCCCGGAAGCCGCGCTTCGAGCTCTCCGCTACCCAAGCCCACGACGAGCGCGCACCCCGTGAATGTCGCAGCGACCGCCCCGAACTTAGCCGCAGAGGGCCGCTCGCCCGACAGCGGCCAGCTCGCGATGGTCACGAAAGCCGGGTACGCGTACAGCAGGACGGCGACGACAGCCGCGTCTGCGTAGAGGAGCGCGAAGAAGAAGAAGACCGAAGCGGCGCCGTAACCGGTGAGCGCAAGCGCCGAGTAGCGGACAAGGTCGCTTGCGGGCACTCTGAGAGAGCCGGGTTCCCTGATACTGGCGACAAGAGCGAGAAGCGCGGCGGCCGTCACGAACCGCCACGCAAGCAAGGGCAGCGGCCGCGCCCCGGACTCGTAGGCGAGCGGCGTCAGCACCGCGAGCGTTCCGAAACAGGCGGCCGACACCACCACCGCCACCACATGCCAGCTCCGAGACCGTCCCAACCCTCGTTCCTCCTGCATCGTCATGCGATGGTAGACTCGCCGGCATGGCCGGCACGGAACCTGACACACACGAAACCGCACGACGGCTGCGCGCGCTCGCACGCGTCTCATCGGGTGCATGGGCCGCTGTCATCTTCGCAGCCTCCGCGCTCCCCGGCTCGCATATCCCCGGTCGCTTCGGCTACCTGGCGCACCTGCTCGAGTTCGGCGTCCTCGGGGCCCTCCTCGCGCGTGCGCTACACGATGACGGCGATCGGGCTGGTTCGCAAGCCGTCGCCTTCGCGCTCGCGTCAGCGTACGCCGTCACCGACGAGGTGCACCAAGCGTTCGTGCCTGGACGCTGTGTTGACGCTCTCGACTGGCTCGTGGACACGGCTGGCGCACTGGCGGCCATCGCCGCGGTGGCCCTCGTCCCCGCGATGACCCGGCGCCTGAGGCGTCAGTAGACGCCGCTCTCGGCTGCAGCGTGCGGGTCGATGCCCATCTGCCGCACCTTGATCTTGAAGTCGTGAGCGTTGTTCGCCATCGCGATCGCGTCGTCGAGCGTGATACGGCGGTCCGCGTACAACTTCAGCAGCGACTGGTCGAACGTCTGCATCCCGTAGTAGTCCCCCTCCTCCATCGCATCGCGGATGAGGTAGGTCTTCTCGGGGTCGGTGATGTATTCGCGGATCGTCCCGGTCATGACGAGGACCTCGACCGCCGGGACGAGACCTCCCGAGATCGACGGTATGAGCCTGAGCGAGATGATGCCCTTGATGGTCGCCGCCATCATGAGACGCACCTGCTTCTGCTGGTACGGCGGGAAGAAGTCGATGATCCGGTTGATGGTCTCGGTGGCGTCGATCGTGTGGAGCGTGGAGAGCACGAGGTTGCCGATCTCAGCGGCGGTGAGCGCTGCCGAGACGGTCTCATGGTCGCGCATCTCACCTATGAGGATGACGTCGGGGTCTTGGCGCACGACGTGCCTCAGGGCATCTGCGTAGCTGTTCGTGTCGATGCCGATCTCGCGCTGGTTGACGAGGCACTTCTTGTCTTCATGCATGACCTCGATGGGGTCTTCGATTGTGACGATGTGCCCCTCGCGGGTCGAGTTGATGTGGTCGATCATCGCCGCGAGCGTGGTCGTCTTGCCCGAGCCCGCCGTCCCGGTCACGAGGATGAGGCCCCGGGGCTCGTCGGCGAGCCGGCGGATGACCGGAGGCAGCCCCAGCTCCTCGAAGCTCGTCTGGCCCGTTGCGACGCGACGCAGTGTCATGCCGACGCTGCCCCTCTGGTGGAAGACGTTCACACGGAACCGGCCCACACCCTCAAGTGAATACGCGAAATCGACCTCGGGGTGGTTCTCGAACGAACGCTTGACGTGGTCGTCCATCATGCCGACGGCGAGCATATGGGTCTGCTCCGGCGTGAGCGGCGGCATCTCAGCGATGACGACGAGCTTGCCGTTGAGCCGGATTCCGGGCGGAGCGCCCGCCTTGATGTGGAGGTCCGAGGCCCCCCGATCGGTCATGTACCTGAGAATACCGTCGATCTCCGCCATCGAGATTCATCTCCCCGTCGTCGTGCGGCGGCGCAATCGCATGAACAGTCTAGCTCAGGACGGCTCGGTGCAGGCCGATCCGGTTCGAGGAGACTCGACTCGCAACGGCCCGACTCGCGCGACTAAGGCCGGCACGCGCCTGCGTAGTCTCCTCGGGACAGAGACGAGATCTTGACCACGTCACCAGTCCTGGGGGCGTGGATGTACCTGCCACCGCCCACGTACATGCCGACGTGGTGGATAGGCGAGCCGAAGAAGACGAGGTCTCCCGGCATCAAGTCCGAGCGGCTCACGCGCTCTCCGCAGTTTATCTGCGCACGAGAACTGTGCGGGAGCGAGACGCCCACCTGGCTGTAGACGAACATGGTGAAGCCGGAGCAGTCGAAAGCGTTGGGGCCTGAGGCCGCCCACACGTACGGAGCGCCAAGGTAGCGCATCGCGATGTCGACGACCTCTGAACGCGGAGCGCGCGTCGGCGGCGGGAAGCTCCGGTCGACGACGGTGACGAAGGCGCGGGCCCTCGCCGCGCGGGCGCGCTCCTCGGCCGCTTCCAACGCGGCGATCTCCGCCTCGAGCCCGCGCAGCTTCGCTTTTCGAGCCGCGAGCCGCGCTTCGATGGACTCCTTGTTCGCCTTCATGACAGCCACCTGCTTGGCGGCAGCCTTCTCCTTGGCGGCGATCCGGTCCCGTGCCTTCTTCACTTCGACCCGAAGGTCTTTCAGTTCGGCCACGGACTCGGCGTCACTCACGTTCAAGTCCTTGAGGATGTCCCACGTCGAGGCGAACTCCTCGAAGGACTCCGAGCCGAGCAACACGGTGACGAACCCTAAAGGCCCCTGCCGGTACATGCTGTTCGCACGGCTGTTCAGGTGTCCTTGGACCACGTTCATGCGTTTGGTGAGCCTCTTGTGACGTGCGGTGATGACCCGCTTCTCTTCGAGGAGCTTGCGGTGCTTCGCGGCCGCCTCGTTGTAGCGCTCGGCGGCGAGCTCGACCTGACGGTCAAGCTCGTCGACCTGGGCTTTCACGGCCCGAGCCTGAGCCAGTTTGCTGACGGGGACGGCGTGTGCTGTGGGTGCTGAGAACAGGAGCGCGCAAACCACGAGCAGCCCACTCAGCACATGACGGCGGGATCTCAGTTCCATTCCTCCATGAGTGATGCAGAAGCTTCCATCGCCCGGTCGATTCTACCACGGCGGTCGTGTCAGTCGAACGCGAGACACAACGCGTCAAGCACCCACACAGCCACGCGCTGGAGGTCATGCTCGTCCGCAAGCGGCACGTCTGACAGGTCGATGACGACGCCATCTGCGCCCGCACGCGCCTGTTCGAGCGCGGCGGACAGACGTGTCGCGAGCGTCTCGCGGTCCCCGAGCCGCACCACCGGCCATCCCGCTACAGCGAGCGGCGTGCCGCCTCCATGGATCCGCACAGCAACACCGGAACCAGGATCCGGCGCATCCCCCGACGCCGTGAACATGCACCGCGCGGCGGGAGACGTCGCGCGAGCGAGGTTGACTATGCGTTCGGCGACCAACGCTCCTGCGCCGTCCTCCCCAGAGAATGTGAAAGCGTTGCTTTCGAGAACCTCGGCGGCGCGGGCTGGTGCTGGACGGGCCGCGGAGTGCGACCGCGCATCCTTCCCGTCCCAGACGTGCCGAAGCGCCATGAGCGCGCTCACCGTCTCGTCACCGGCGATACCGTCAGCGGGCAGCCCCACGTTGCGCTGGAACTCGACGAGTGCGCGCTCCGTGAACGACCCGAATATGCCGTCCGCATCGCCGCAGACGAACCCCAGGGCGCTGAGCGCCCGTTGCAACGTCTCGACATCGCGCCCGTGGAAGTGTGGGAGCCTCAGGTACAGCATCCGGTCTCCAAGGGTGAAGGTGGCATCGACAAGCGCCGCCCACGTCTTCGGGCCCACGACGGCGTCCTCTTCGATGCCTGCACTCGCTTGGAACTCGCGCACCGCTTCGGCGGTGCGGCCTAAGAAGACCCCATCCACGCCCGTCGGACCGAGGTCATGCCCGAGCATGCGAAGACGACGCTGTATGTCCTGTACAGCAGGGCCACGGTCGCCCAGCCGGATAGGCTTCACCTGACGAGCCCTCCCCGACGATCAGTGTCCCGAGCCGAAGCGCTCCCGAAACCGATCGACTTTGCGTTGAAGCGCGCCCTCGGCAGCGACGGCGGCCCGCAGGAACCGGCGGACCTCGAGGTCGAGGGCCGTATCCGGGTGGTAGACACAACCGTCGCTGCGCACGTCGCCGTCGCAGTCTAGCACGTGGGCATCGGTGAGCACGTCCAAGAGGCGAGCCAAGCGCCACGACGGCACGCCCGTCGCACGCTCGAGAGCCGGCACGGCGATGCGCTGGTCACGGTGGCGGTCGAAGTACGCGATGACGTCGCGGGTCGCGGTGAGCGTCTCACGATCATCGGAGAGCATAGCCACGACCTGGCGCAAACTCACGCGGAAGCCTCCGTACCTTCGCCGCTGACGACACCGTCAAGCGGTCTCCACCCTGTTCTTACCCGCTCGCTTGGCGCGGTACATCGCCGTGTCGGCAGCCTCCAGCAACTTGATCGCAGTAACAGCGTTCACAGGAAAGGATGCGACGCCGATCGAGACGGTCTTGCCGGCAGGACTGTCACATCCGACATTCCACTCGAGCTGCTCGACCTGCTCGCGTATACGCTCCGCGACCGCGAGAGCCCCTTGGCAGTCCGTCTCGGGCAATAGCACGACGAACTCCTCGCCGCCGTAGCGCGCTGCGATATCCATCTCACGAAGGTTCTGCCTGACCACCCCGGAGACAGCCTTGAGCACCTCGTCACCCTGCACGTGTCCGCACGTATCGTTGAAGGCTTTGAAGTCGTCGATGTCGAGCAAGATCAGCGCTAGGGGATGCCCGAAGCGTCGTGAGCGTTTGAACTCTTCGTCGAGACGCTGTCTGAAGTGGCCGTGGTTGTACATCTCCGTCAACCGGTCCGTCACTGAGAGACGCTCCAGCTCCCCATGGAGCAGTGCATTCTGCAGCGCGAGTGAGCTCTGGTTCCCGAGCGCTTGGAGACGCTCGAACTCGACTGGGGTGAGTTCCCGCCGTGTCGATGAGGCCATGACCATGACCCCGAACACGCTCTCGCCGGCGCGAAGAGGAACCGCCGCTTGGCTCACGACGTCTCCCGGATCGAACATCCATGCGCCGGACCCCGACCCCGGCTCGACGTCGGCCTCTTGGAGAGGGCCTTCCCGGAACACATGACCGAGAATCGTCTCAGACACCGGCACGACCGGCCGGAACGCATCCTCGGACCTGCCCTGCGAGGCTCTGAGATGCAACGTCCAGTCGTCGCGGTTGAACAGGTACACACAGCTGATCTCGGCCCCCAGGATCCCGTTGCACCCGTCTACGATCAACGAGCAGACGTCGTCGACCGAGGTGTAACTCGTGAGCGCCTTGAAGAACTCGTGCGTGAAGAAGATCTCCGCGAGCCGGCTCTCCAACTCCTCGTTGGCCCGCTCCAAAGCCTCCTTCGACGACTGCAGCCGTCGCTCGTGGCTGCGTATCTTGTCGTACGCGACCTGGAGTTCGACGAAGAGTCTCTCCTGCTCCTCGCCACGCTTCTTGGCGACGAGGAGGTCCCAGACCAGCTCGGCACCGGCAGCGCTGACGATGGCGACATGCCCGGGGCAGTGTTCGCGCAACGACGCCCCGAGTCTGGCATCCTCTGACATGTCGATGATCAGCTCAAGGTCAGGAACCTGGAAAAGCTCCGAGATGTGCGTCGTGGCGTAGATGCCGAGTTCATCGGCGAGTCTCATGCACGGCAGCGTGGAGTACGGAGCGCAGGCCGCGACCACGTCGACGTTCTCGAGATCCTTCATCAGCCGCAGCATCGATGCTGCACGTGAGCCGCCTCCGAGAACAGCGACCGTCATGCGGCGACTCACGCCACCCGCACGCGCAACACCCTCTATGTCCTTCGTGTCCATGGAGTTCATGGTACCGCCAAGACCCTAAAGTCTCACGACGCCGAACAGGTAGCTCCGCACGATCAGCGCGCCCGTGTCAAGGTGGAACTCCACCGTGCGCGCGTGCGCCTCGCCCGTATCTTCGGCGAGCAACGGGACCGACATGAGCGCAAGTTGCCGTTTCACCTCCGCGACATTGCGTGTCCCGATGCTCGCCATCACCGTATCGCCCCGGAACATGGCTGCTCCTCCGGCGATCTTGGCGGTGAGCCTGAGCTGGAGCGACCCCTCCCTCTTGAGCATCGCCACCATCTCGGGGACCGCCGTGTCCGCGAACCTGCCTGGCGTTATCGCCTCCGTCGCACCGTCGGGACGGTTCGGCAACATGATGTGAGCGAGACACCCGCGACGCGAGAACGAGTCATGGATGGCGACGGCCACACACGACCCGAGCGCAGGTGTCAGCAGGCGCTTCGGGGCCTCGGCCACACACACCTCACCGATGCCGACCTCCACGACGTCCGGGTCGTCGACCAAGGGGAACGCCGAAGGGGTGATGCGCTGCTCGCCACTCATGCGATTCCCAACCGGCCAAGGATGACCGCAAGGCTGTCAGGGTTCGGCACGAAGAACAGGGCGGCATCGACGGTGTGCGACTCATCGACGAACGAGGTGCGCACGAGAACGGCCTGCGAAGACTCCATCCCTACCTCGGCGATGATGCCCTCGAGTAACGCGCCGGCCATGTCGAAGGCCATCGCCGGTGCAGAGGGCAGCACATCCAGATCGGCCAAGCGGGCGATCGCCGCAAGGTAAGCCGAGATCAGAATGGATGCGACGTGGCGGAACAGGGCCTCTTCATCGTGGCCCATCGACTTGGCAGTCCCGACCTCGTGGCCGTGCATGAGGTCGACGATCGCGAGAGCGGCGGCGCGTCCGGCCATGAACAAGACTCCGCCGCTCAGGTCGCCGAGCAACCGGGCATAGACCGCTCCCACCAGGCGTTCGGGACCCCCGAACACATGGGGCACCTGCGCGAGGTCGAGGATCTCCAGCCGCGGCACCTCAAGAGAGATGGGCCTGTCGACGAGCTGAGACAGCGCTGTCGCGGCGTGCCCGGCTCCGATCCCGCCGACCTCCCGAAGTGCATCCAGCTGCAAGGGCGTGAGTGAATCGAGGCGCACGGTCTCACACCTCACTCGAGCTCAGGGCCCGCGGGTCGAATATCAGCAAGACCCTGCCGTCACCGAGGATCGTAGCTCCGGAGAAGCCCTTCTGCTCGCGGAACAGACGCGTCAGCGGCTTGACCACGATCTCCTGCCGGCCGGCGAGTCCATCGACGTGCAGCGCCCTCTGTTCGACCCCCGTGTCGACGAGGACCACACTCGACCGAGGCTCCGGAAGCGCGCGGGGGTCAGCGTCGAACAACAGCGCGTCCATCCGCTGCAACGGGACGATGGCGCCGTCGCGCAGGATGACCACAGGGGACCCATCGACCGTGTCGACGGTGACGTCCTCCGAGGAGAAGACCTCATCGACCGAAGCAAGCGGAATCGCGAAGAGCTGGCCGCATGCACGGACGAGCAGCGCCTGCACGATCGCCAGAGTCAGAGGCAGACGCAAGACGAACTCAGTCCCAACGCCGACCTGGGAGCGGATGATCAAAGAGCCCCCCAGATGCTCGATCTTGCCCTTCACCGCGTCCATCCCGACCCCGCGGCCAGAGACCTTGTTCGCGGTGTCCATCGTCGTGAACCCAGGCAGACAGGTCATCTGGAGGATGTCGCTCTCGTCGTAGTCACAACGGTCCTCTGGTGAGACGAGCCCGCGTTCGAGCGCCTTGCCCCATACCTTCTCGATGTCGATACCGCGTCCGTCGTCGCTCACGACGATGGCCACGTGGTCACGCTCTCGGCTCGCCGACAGAGTGATCCTGCCGAACGGAGGCTTGCCGGCGGCCTGACGCTCAGCCACAGGCTCGATACCGTGGTCGATGCAGTTGCGCAGAAGGTGGACGAGCGGGTCTCCGATCTCATCGAGCACGGTCCTGTCGAGCTCGATGTCGAGACCCTCCATGCGGAAGTCGACCTTCTTGCCCAGGTCCGCTGCCAAGTCACGCACCATCCGCGGGAAGCGGTTGAAGATGTTGCCGACAGGCACCATGCGCGTCTGCATGACCTCCCACTGCAGGTCTGTCGAGATCCTCTGAAGCTCATCGACCGTCTCCCTCAGCTCGGCATCGCCGAGGCGGCCGGACACACCCTCGAGACGCGAACGCAGTATCACCAGCTCACCCACAAGGTCGACCAGTGTGTCGAGGTGACCGATGGAGACTCTGACCGTCTGCGCCTCGGACAGTCTGGGGAGACCCTGGCCGTGACCCCCGGCCGGTGCCGCACTCGCGCTGCCTGCATGCGGGCCGGTCGCACCCGAACCCCTGACGGGCTCGACCACGACGTCGGCGACCTCAGCGACGTGCGCGGCCGCCTCTCGAACCTGGTCCGCGCTGGATGGTGTCTCGACGACGGCCTCGAAGGTCAGGTCGAACTTCTCGTCTTCGATGTCCTGCACCGACGGCGTCGTCTGTACGATGCGCCCCATGTATGACAGGCGCTTGATGACCATGTAGGCCCGCACCGCCCTGAGTGCACACGCTTCATCGAGAGTGACCTTGACACGCCACTGCGAGCCCCCAGCAGCCACCGCGCCACTCGCGGAGGACGCGACCGTGGCGGCTGGACCAGCCATGGCTTCCGCGACGTGAGGCGCGTCTTCTTCACCGCTGGAACCAGCGATGGGACCGGACTCCAGTGCCTCGGAGAGCGCCGCGAGGACCTCGCTCGGGTCGACGCGATTCTGGCCGGAAGCCTCGTCCTCTATCAGGTCCTTCGTGAGATCGACGGCGGTGAGCATGAGGTTGACCAGGCCGGACGAGACCACGAGCTCGCCCTTCCTGACCCGGTCCATCAAGCTTTCCATGCGGTGCGTGAGGTCTGCGGCCCGGTCGTAGCCCATCGCCGCCGACATCCCCTTGAGCGAGTGCGCTCCCCGGAAGATCGTCTCGACGGGAGCGTAGTCGTGGGGAGCAGCCTCCAACGCAAGCAATCCATCGACGATCTGCTGCAGGTAGTCGGCGCTCTCGGCGAGGAACACCTCGCGGTACGCGTCCATGTCGCTCAACGAGCCGCCCCCCTCTCGGCCCGGGACCGCACGGCGCGACGTATCTCCGCGGCGATGAGACCCACCGGCACGACCCGCGTCGCGGCCCCGAGCCGCACGGCCGCGCCAGGCATGCCCCACACCACACTCGTGGCTTCGTCTTGGACGACCGTATCACCGCCGACGAGCTTGATGTCATGCGCGCCCCGGGCTCCATCTGCGCCCATGCCGGTCAGGACGACACCGATCGAGCGGTCGCCGAAGGCACGGGCCACGCTCGACAACGTGAGGTCAGCGGCCGGCCTCACGCCGTGCTGGGGGGGGTCGTCGGTCAGCCGGATCCTGCGGTTCGTCCCGTTCTGCTCGACCAGGAGGTGGCGTCCATACGGCGCGAGATAGGCGGTGCCTGGCTCCAGCGCAAGTCCGTCCTCTGCTTCCACCACCGGGACCTCGCCAGCGGTGCTCAAGCGCTTCGCGAGGGAGCGCGAGAACCCCGAGGGCAGGTGCTGCACGATCAGGTACGTCGCCGGCAACGAACCGGGGAGCCCCGCGAGCACACGCTCAAGCACGGGCGGTCCGCCGGTCGACGCAGCCACCCCGACGCACGCGGCGATGCGCGAGGGCGCTGCCACCCACCGGTCGTACGGCTGCTCAGGGACCCGTTCTTCCTCCGTAGGGGGACGGATCGCCGCGAGGACCTTGTCCGGGGACACGCGGTGCGCGGTCTTGATCGTCTTGAGCAGGTGTTCTGAGAGCTCGGTGATCGAACTTGCGACGCCGCCCGACGGCTTCGCGATGAAGTCGACGGCTCCTTTGGCCAAAGCACGGTACGTCGTGTCAGGGTCGTCGAGCGATGACAGCATGACGACGCGCGCGTCGGTGTGCTTCCTGATGTGCGGCAGCGCGTCGAGCCCGTCGAGCTCGGGCATCTCGATGTCGAGAGTCACCACGTCCGGCGAGAGCTCACGCGCCCGCTCGATGGCCTCCACGCCGGTCTTGGCCGTCCCGACGATCTCGATACGAGGGTCCATCGAAAGGGCGCGAGTGAGCATCTGGCGGATGAGCGCCGAGTCGTCTACGACGAGCACACGTATGACCCGTGGCACCGCGGACACCAACCTCTAGCCGTGCGAATCGTCGAGGCATTTCCTGACGGTCTCAAGCACTTTGGTCGGCTGGAACGGTTTGACGAGGAAGTCCATCGCGCCCGCCTCGAGGGCCTCGACGATCATCTTCTGCTGACCCATCGCGCTCACCATGAGCACGCGCGCGTCTGGAGCTGTCGCACGAATCTCTTTGAGTGCGCTGATGCCGTCAAGCTCGGGCATCGTGATGTCCATCGTGACGAGGTCGGGCATGACCTCGCGGTACTTCTCAACGGCGTCCCTGCCGTTGACCGCCTCGTGGATGACGTAACCCTCCTTGGCGAGGATGTCCCTGATCATCATGCGCATGAACGCCGCGTCGTCGACGACGAGGATCGACTTAGCCATCTGAATCTCCCGTGCTCTCGTCCCGTTGACCGCTTGCGGAGACGGCATACTCCGAGCGCGGCACCGCTTCGTCGAGGTCGAGCAGGATGACGAGTGACCCCTCCCGCTCGACCACACCGGAGAACGCACGTGCCGTCTCCGCTCCCAACGTGCCTTCGGGGACCGGCCTGATCTGCTCGTCGCTGAACCAGGTGACTTCACTCGCAGCGTCGACAGCGATCCCGACCGGACCCGCGGCGCCCTCGGCGACGACGATGCGGGACGTCGGGCCGGGAGAGAACCGTGCGCCCGTGAACCTGCGCACAAGGTCCACGACCGGGATGATGCGTCCGCGCAGGTTGATGACGCCCAGCACGGCCTCGGGCGACCGGGGCACCGGCGTCGATTCCTCATAGCGGATGATGCTGCTCACGACGCCCACCGGCAGTCCATACTCCTCGACACCGAGACGGAAGATGACGTAGCCGGCGCCTGCTGACTCGCTCACGCCTCCCCCTATTCGGTCCTGAAACGATGCACCACATCGTCGAGGCGCTGTGCCATGTCGGAGAGGTCTTGGGCCGATGCGGTGATCTCCTCCATGCAGGCCGTCTGTTCTTCTGCAGCGGCCGCCGTCTCCTCGGCCGACGCAGCGTTCTGCTCGACGACCGCAGCGATCTCATGCATGGCCCTGTCGACCTCAGAGGTGCGCTTCGCCTGCTCGGCCATCTGCGAGGCGATCTCCTCGGACAGGCGGTTCGTGCGTTCGACCGCATCGGTGATGAGCCGCAACGCGTCGTTGGACCTGCTCACCACCTCGCTGCCGATCTCGACCTCACGCGAGCCTATCTCCATGTACCGCACGGCTTTCGCGGTCTCAGCCTGGACCTCCTTGATGAGCTCGCCGATCTGCTCTGCGGCCCGTCCTGAACCCTCGGCGAGCTTGCGGACCTCCTCGGCGACCACCGAGAACCCGCGACCCGATTCGCCTGCACGGGCCGCTTCGATCGCCGCGTTGAGCGACAGCAGGTTCGTCTGGTCGGCGATGCTCGTGATCACGTCGACGATACCGCCGATCTGCTCGCTCCGCTTGCCCAGCAGCGCAACCGACTCCCCGAGCGTCTCGATGGCCTGCTGCACCTCTCCGATCTTCGCGATCGCCTGCTCGGTCGCCTCTTCACCCTTGCGCGCGACGCTGGCCGCTTCTTCGGACATGCGCGCGGCGTCAGTCGCCTGCACAGCGACACGCTCCGTCGTTGCGGCGATGCCTTCCATCGCGCGGGAGGTCTCATCGACTTTGCGGGACTGCAGCTCGGCTCCGTGGGCTATCTGCTGGACCGAGGAGGATATCTCGATCGTGGAGGAGTTGATCTCCTGCGAGGACGCCGAGAGTTGCGATGCGGCCGCCGAGACCGACTCGGCCGAGCGGCGCACCTGTGACGCGATCTCGCCGAGGGAGCGGATGAGCTCATTGCACTCACCAGCGAGCAGGCCTATCTCGTCATTCCTGACGATCGTGGCCGAGACGGTCAGGTCTCCACGGCCCGCCTCGGTCATCACACCTCCGAGGTCGCGAAGCGGCCGCAGGACCCGGTCCTTGAACTGCCAGCGCCACAACAGCGTGCCTGGGATGCCGCAGACCGCCATCATGATGGCGCCGAACAGCATGACGGGGAGCATCTCCGGGAGCGTCAGCCCCAAGCTCCACTCCGTGTAGACCGCTGTGATCACGAGGCCCAGCGCCACCGCCGGTCCGATCGTGGCCCATGTGAGCAACGTGAACGTGAACGACAGGCCGCGCTTGACGGCGCTGTCTCTGTGGACCCCTGCCAATCCCCTCACTCCCTCCTTGCGCATGCCCCGCGCTGCTCAGGCACGTGGTGGACGCCGGTAGATGCGCTCCCGGCCGACGATGGCTTCGAACCTCTCGGCCGCCTCAGGCGCGAGTTTCTCGCTCCTGCCCAAGACGAGATAGCCGCCCCGTGCCAAGGAGTTCCAGAAGTTCTCAAGCACGCGCACCTGCTGCTCCCTGTCGAAGTATATGAACACGTTGCGGCACATGATGAGGTCCATGACTCTGAACGGCGCCGGCTCGAACAGGCTCAGCTGCTGGAAGCGTACCAGCCGCTTGACCTCAGGAGCTATCTCGAAACGTCCTCCATCTCGCTGTGTGATGAATCGTACCTGATAGCCCGGAGGTATGTGGCGAAGTCTTTCCCGGTCGTAGACGCCTTCACGAGCGACGTCGAGCACGTCGCCGTCCAAGTCCGACGCCGTGACCGAGACCACGAAGTCCTGGGCACGGTCCCCGAGAAGGTCGAGAAGGAGCATCGCCACCGAGTACGGCTCCTCGCCCGTCGCGCACCCGGCGGACCAGCAGCGTATCGTGCGGTTGCGGCCAGCACGCTTCGCCGCGATCATGTCCCTCAGGATCGGCTTGAGGTGATTCCAGACGACCTTGTCCCGGAAGAAGTCCGTGACGTTGATGGTGATGGTGCCGATGAGCTCGTCGTACTCCGCCGGGTCCTCGTCGAGCAAGTCAGCGTACTGCCGGTACGAGTGCAGCCCCACTGTGCGGAGTCGAGCGGCGACTCGCCGCTCGATGTACGCGCGCCGGTAGTTGCTCAAGTCAAGGCCCCGGGCCTCACCGATCTTGGCGATGAGTCTGTCGAGGCTGCCACGGCACGCTTGGGCAGGTGATGTGTCAGTCAACTCCGGTCCCCTCTGCCCGCGCATGCGTTCCGAGACTGGATACGGGCGGTGAAACTCATATAATAGTACCGGCTCGCTGCTCTTGTCCCGTCTTGAGAGGTTTCCGTTGAAGGCCCCGTCAGCCACAGAGCGCCTGCTCTTCCTCGTGCTCGCAACCGCCCTGCTCGCGCTCTCCGGTACGATGGCGTGGGCTGCGGTGAGCGATTTCGACTCGCGCGGGCTCGTCCCCAACGGCGTCACAGTCGCCGGCACCGACCTGTCGGGGTTGACCGAACCCGAGGCACGTGCCGCAATCGAGCACGCCGTGGCGGCACCGCTTCTCAGGCCGGTACACGTCAGCGGCGATGGACGCGCGTTCACCTTCGACCCGCGCGGCGCCGTGGACGTCGACGTGGAAGCGATGATCGCCGAAGCGTACGCTCCGCGTCGAGCAGCCTCGTACCTCGCCCGCGTGGTGCACAACGTCGCCGGCACGCCCCTCGGCGCGACGGTCGAGCCTGTCTACTCGGTCGATGAGGCCATGCTCGAGAAGTGGCTCGACGGTGTCGCGGACGAGATCGACCGGCCCGCCATCGACGCCTCGCTGACCGTGGAGGGAAGCACCGTCACGACCGTGGCAGCGAAGTCGGGCCGCAGTCTCGACATGACGCGCGCGGTAGAGATCCTCTCCGAAGCCTTCCGCGCAGAGCGGGCGCTCTCAGACACCGAGCGGGTCGTTGAACTCCCTGTTCGCACCATCAAGCCCGCTGTCACCGAAGAGACGATGGGCAAGACGATCGTCGTCGACCTCTCTGAACGCCGCATCCGCCTCTTCGATGGGATCAGGATCGAGAAGGAGTATCCGTGTGCCGTCGGGACGCCGAGCTTCCCGACACCGCAAGGCACCTTCGAGATCGTGCTCAAGCGCTTCATGCCGTCGTGGTCGAACCCCGCTCCGAACGGGTGGGGCAAGGACATGCCCGCCTACATCCCTCCAGGTCCCAGCAATCCATTGGGGACCCGAGCACTCAACCTCAACGCGCCCGGCATCCGCTTCCACGGGACTACGAAGCGCTACTCGATCGGTTCGGCAGCGAGCCACGGCTGCATGCGCATGCTCCGCGAGGACATCGAGGACTTCTACGAGCGTGTCGAAGTGGGCACGCCGGTGCACATCGTGCCGTGAGCTCGCCGGACCGGCGCCGAGACGTCTCGCGCTCGGCGTCAGGGCAGCTGCTCGACGACGGCACGCAGCTCCGGCAACAGCCGGCCGGGGGCATCGCCACTCTTCGCAGCCATCTCCACCACGACGAGGATGGCCCCATCGGTGAACCCCGCCGCCGCGAACGAGCGTCCATCGGTCCCCAGACGCACACTGTGAGACCCGATCTTCTCGGTGGCGGCATCGCGAGCGTAACCCGGGTCCATCACCGACGCGAGCGCGTTCCTCGCCTCGACCGGCGTCCGGAACTGCTCGACTGCGATCGTGACGGACAGCACACGGCCTTCTCCTGTCGGCCTGTACTGACGCGACACCGATAACGGGTCGGTCGATGGCGCGTCCGCCTTGTAGCCCTCGAGCGAGTCAGGCGTGTACTTCGCGAGCGTGCCGACCGGGCCGGACGTGTCGCCCTCCCCTGGCTTCGGAGCGACCGTCGCCGGCTTGGAGACCGGCGTGTCCCTGTCGGCGTCAGGTGGAGGCGCCTCTCCACGCTCGATGAGTCGCAGCTGCCCGGATGCCTTGCGGAAAGACGGGTCCTCTGCAGTGATGCTCGTGAGTCTGGACCGTGCTGCATCGAGGTCGCCTGCGGCCAGCGCGCGCTGCGCCTCCGCGTAGAGCGCCTCGAGGCGAGCGTGCATATCGCAGACCCGCCGCTCGGTCCTCACCCTGTAGGCCCCGGCCGTGCTCGCGAGAACCCGGGCCGTGGTCACACCTGTCTCGTCGACGTGACCGTACGGGCACTCGACACGCACCCCAGTCTGCACTTCGACGGTTCGCTGGCATCCCGTCAGCATCACCGCTAGGACAGCGGTCAGGAGAAAGGCGATGAGTCTGCTGTTGTTCATCGTGTCCTCTCTGGAGCTACGGACACCGCGCGGGTGCGAACCAGACTGAAGATCACCGCGACTCCGACGAGCAGACTGAGGCAGAGTGAAGCCACGCGAACGGGATCATCGATCGCCTCGAAACTCATGCGAGCATACTCCGTACCGAGTGTCTGCTGGACATCCGCCGGCAGCCAGCGCGTCGCCGTGCGCACCGGGGTGTCCGCAAGCAGGGGATACGCGAACGGCGCACCGGCGGCAAGGAGCGCACAGGCCCACGCCGTCTTCCCCAGGCCGCGCACGATGTCTGAAGCCGAAGCGACCGCACAGACCGCCGCAGCCAGGCACAGCCACCCCGCAGCTGTCTCGGCCCCGAGCATCGTCCATACCGCGCGGTACTCCTGGCCGAACGCGCCGGTGACCTCGGCACGCAGCCCTCCCGTGAAGAGACCGGCGCAGGCGAGCGCCAAAGACAGTGCGGCGACGGGCACGAAGGTCCGCACGAGACCGGTCTTCAAGGGATGCGCGAAGGGACCCGGCGTCTCGTCGCCGGCCCGTCGTCGCTTCCACAACATAGCGGCGCCGGCCGATGCCAGAGCAACCCCCGTCACCGCGGGCCTCCAGAGGATAGGGTTCGGGCCATAGACGGTCAGCCCGCGCTCCACGAACGAAAGACCGGTGAGGGCGACCGGCACGAGCGAGAACGAGACCGAAGCCCACTCGAGGCCTGAGCGCGAAGCCGTATGGACCCATCCGATCGTGAAGAGCGCGCCGGCCACCGCGAGTACGAGAAGCGCGTCCGCCGTGCGACTCACCGAAGCGGTGTCGACCGATGGCGTGGCGACGAGCGCGGCAAGGCTCAGCAGGAGGGCGCCGGCTGAAGCCGACGAAGCGGTCGCCGGTGCGCCAAGCGTGCGAGCACAGCGCACGAGGACCGCCGCGCCCACGGCGAAGATCGCCCCGGCGGCAAGCATCGTCAGATGCTGCACAGGGAACCGCACGAACGGTGAGAGCGAACTGGGGCGTTCCCAGTTGGCGAGGACGCTGAGCCCGCCCACGCCGCACAACAGAGATGCGGCCACGTGGGCGGCAGAACGGGGAGGACGTGCGAGGATGAGCGCCAGCACACAGACAGCGAGACCCCATGATGACGTCGTGAACAGCAGGACTTCGGTGCCAGAGGGAGCATCACTCGCCCGCTGGGACAAGACGAGGAGCGGCGCGGCCCCGAACGATACGGCGCCCGCCCCGAGTGCGGCGACCGTCGCGCGTCGCGCGACCTTCAGCAAGGATGGTGCGGCGCCGACGCCGGACATCTCTAACGCTACGACCAGCGCCCCCGCGTTCATGACCGTTACCAGGACGGCGTCCGGCAGCTCCTCCATGAGCACCGTCGAGACGACGAAACACCCTGCCGCTCCGACGAGTGCCGCGAGAGCTCCCGCTAGGTCACCTAACGAGCCACTGTCGTGGAAGGGCCGGGGATGGTCCCCGGCCCTTCCGACAGTACCGAAGTACGTCCGCTGTGGTGAAGTGCTACTTGTTGTGGCAACCCTCGCACACACCGCGGTTGTCGACACGAAGCAGAGCAGACACTTCGTTGCCGACGTAGGGGTTGGTCTTGTTGCCGTCCTGGTCCACGAGCGACTCCATGCCGGCCTCGGAGGCGAACCCTGTCATCTCGGACCTCGTGCCGTGCGCGCGGTGGCACGTCAGGCACTCGATCCAGTCCGACGCCTGCGGAGCCGGGTTTCCACGCTCGCTGAACGCGTGGGCGACCGGCAGGGTCGGCTCGAGAGAGGGGATCGCACCGAGCAGCATGTCGCGGTCGGGACCCTGGTAGTTGTCGAGCTCGACGTTCATCGGGTGACGGTGGCGCAGCATCAGGTTCGACGGCGCACCGGCCCACTCACCGGCCGCATACGTCGTGGCGAACGAGGCTGCGACCGTGGCGCCACGGCTCGGGGCCACCGCGTTGTTGTACGCGGAGTACTGCGTATGGCAGCCGGAGCACCAACCGCTCATGCCCTTGCTCGAGTTCAGGCCGGCGGCACCGTCCGTGACGTCCATCAGAGGCTGGTCGTAGCCCTTGGCATACATCGCCCGCGTGTAGTTGGGCTGGTATGCCGGGTAGGCCGTGTGGAGCCGGAAGCCGCCCTGCGGGAAGCCAGTCTCGACCGAGGAGACGAAGCCGTTCGGGTCGGGGTCGAGCGCGGTGCCGCCGGGGCCGTAGCCGCCGACGTCGACCGAGTAGTCGCCGACCGTAAGCGACGACTTCAGGATGCGGTAGTTCGGGCTGCCGTGCGGATCGTGGCACGCGCCGCAGCCCATCCGGACCTCAGGACCCATGCCCAGAGCGTAGGAGTCGACGTCCATGCCGGTGATGCCGCCACCGAACGCGCCCCATGATCCCTCGGACATGTGCGTCGAGGTCCAGGTGCCGTCCTCGAAGCCCGGACGGCCGAAACCGCCGCCGTTCAGGGTCTTTCCGGTCTCGCCGTAGAGCGTGCCTTCGTAGACGCCGTCCTCGACGTTGGTGTCGGCGCCCGGCGCGTCGGCGCCGTGGCACACGTAGCAGAACTCCCAGATCTCGGAGGAGGCGCCGACGAGCAGCGCGCTCTGGTCGTTTCCGAGCTGGTCGGTCCAGGTCACCGACGAGTACGACGTGTGTGCGCGGTGACAACCGGCGCACGCGTCGGTGTCGGTGGTGTAGTTGCCGTGGATGGCGAAGTTGGCCCACGCGCCCGCCGGCAGCACCGCGACGAAGGCGGCGACGGCGACGAGGAAGAGGATCCTTCTCATCACTTCACACCCCCTTCGGTCAGCGAGGCGTCTTCCTCGTTGGCGCTGCGGCGCGCGGAGAGCGCGGCCAGGCCGCCGACGAAGAGCGTCGGCAGGAGCAGACGCGAACCGGACAGGATGCTTGACGCCATCGGAGCGACGTGGTCCTCGATGAACGGATCCGCCTTCGGCGGGGTGAAGCGGCGCGAACGGCTCGCCCAGAAGATCGAGCCCGAGCCGACCCAGCCCTGCCAGCCGCTCGCTGTATCGTAGTAGCCGTTGGCCGGGTCCTTGAGGTAGGCGAGGATGTTCGCCCTCGTGTCCCACCTCATCGCCTTGGCCGGGCAGCTGCTCACGCAGGCCGGCTCGTGCTTCTTCTCCGGCACCGCGGCGATCTCGGCGGCCGTGGCGCGGGTCTGCAGCCCCAGCGCGGGGTTCCCGCCGGCGGCGGCGATCTGCGCGTCGGAACCGGCGCGGCCGTGGCACATCATGCACGAGTTCACGCCAGAGGCGCGCGAGACCTCGGCGTGGGGCGTCTTGGCCCAGTCGCGGGCGTGGCTTCGCGGGCGCAACCGGAAGGCCGGCGTGTGGCAGTCCTCGCAGCGGCTCGTGGCGAGCTCGCCCATCTCGCCGTGGTTGACGCCGTGGCAGGCGAAGCAGACCTCCATCGGCACGCGTTCGGTCGCGTTGCCGCCGCGGTGCGGCATGCGCGAGTGGCACGCATCGCAGCTCACGAGCAGGTGGTTGCCGTGGGAGAAGATGAGGCCGGGGACGTCGACGGCTCCCAGGTCGAGGTGGCACGGGGCGCACGACGTCTTGTCGATCGGCGCCGCGGTGTCGATGACGGGGCCGGGCCCGGCGCCGTCCGGCCCGCCGGCGGCTGCTGGCGCCGCAACAGCCGCAGCGGTCGCAGCGGTCACGGACCAGGCCGCAGCGAAGATGAGGGTGGCTGCGACGAACGCCGCAGCCACCCCCCCGTTGAGCACAGAGCTGTGAACGCGGGCCCTCACGTGTGGTCTCCGCACCCCTCCTTGGCCTAGCGGGTCATCGTCCGGTGATGAGCGCGACGAGGTTGAGCAGCGGGTTCTGCTCCTGCTCCTTGACCTTCTCGTGGATGAGCGCGGCGGCGTCTGCGCCGAACTTCTCGCTCATCCCGCTGTGGCAGCCCTCCTGACCGCACGTGGTGCTGATGTTCTCTCCCGCGACCATCGAAGTCTTGTCGGAGCTCGGCTGGATGTCGTGGGAGCCGTGGCAGTCCCAGCACGCGGGAGCCGTCAGGTTGCCGGCCTTGTACGCCTTGCCGTGGTAGTAGTCGTCGTACGTGTCGTACTCGTCGCCGTGCTGCTTGCAGCGAGCGCACACACGGTATGCAGACAGGTGCATGCGCTGCCTCGCCGGCTCGGTGTCGAGCCGGTAGATGTAGTGCCCGCCGTGACACGACGCGCACGTCGCCGAGTCGTAGTTCCCCTTTGCGATCGCCTTGGCGTGTGTCGAGCGCTCGTACTCCTCGACGACCGGCTTCCACTTGCCGTCCTCGGCGGTCCGGTGGCACTCCTTGCAGGCGTTGCCAGCGTTCACAGTCCAGAGCGGACTCGCGTTCGGTGCGTCGTCGTATCGGTAGTCGGGATGGCAGTCCTGACATGACAGGGTTCGGTGCGCACTGTCGGCAAGCCCCGCGATGGCGAAAGACTTCAGCCCCTGTGCAGACTGCTTCGTGAGCGCCGCGTTGCCGTGGCACGCCAGACAACCGTCGCCTGCGTCGTACTCCCACTTGGCGGGTTTCCACTCGATGCCGAGGCGGTCATGGCAGTCCGTGCACGACGCAGGCGCATGGCACATGGCGCACCGGGTGTTGAACTCCTTGTTCGCGGGATCGACGTGAGGCTTGCCCTCCCAACCGAAGGTGTGGAACGCGGGGCGCAGGCGCTCCTTAGGCGTCACGTGGCAGTCCTTGCATTCACCTGACGCGATGACGCCCATCGGCCCGTGCCGCACGCCGTGGCAGTCGAAGCAGCCCTTCATCGTGGGCCGCTCGATCTTCGCGTCCGCGCGGTGCGGGAAACGCGGGTGGCACGCGGAACACGCGACGAGCTGGTGGTACCCGTGCGCGAATATGATCGACGAGGAGTAGTTGCTCGTCTTCGCGATGTTGCCGTGGCACGTCTTCGTGCACGCGTCCTTGTAGACGGGGGTGTCCTGCAGCTGCAGGAAGAGCTGCTCGAACGTCGCGTCGCCAGCGGCCTCGGGATCCACAGCGGCCATCGCCGCGGTGGCTCCGAAGGCGAAGACGAACACCGCTGCGGCGAGCAGCGCAGCTATCGGCCGCCTCGAACCCAGTGCCAGCTTCGAACCCATACGTGCCCTACCCCTTCTCCCCGTGAGCGCCACCCGGCGCACCACGCTGACATCGACTGCTCGCATCGCTCACCTTATCTGCGCAATGAGCGTAACGTCTCGAACGCCCGGCCGATCGTTCCCCGGGTCAGCGAGAACACCGGGTTCGCCTCACGAAGCGCATCGTGTCCGTGGATGAGTTCCGCATACTCGAGGAACCGTTCGTCGACGTTGCGGTGACATCCTGCCTGCCCGCACGTCTCGGCCAGCCTCGAAGGGTGCACGGGAGAGCGCCTGTCGCTCACCGGCAGGATCTCGTGGTAGCCGTGGCAGTTCCAGCACGACGGCGCGTCGACCGAACCGCGCCGGTAGGCCGCGCCGTGGTAGTAGTCCGCGTAGCTGGCTGCCGCCTCTTCGTGGCATACGCCGCACATCACGTAGCCGGTCAGGTGCTGCGCCGTCATCGCGGGCGTGTCGTCCATCGACGGGATCGTGTGGCCGCCGTGGCAGTCGCCGCACAGCGGGACGTTGGCCGGTTTGCCTGAAGCGACGCGGGCTTTGACCGTCTGCTCCGGTGTCTGACCCGGTTTGCCCGCCGGTGAGTGTGTGCCGTTGGCGTACGCCGAGAAGGCGTCCTTGTGGCAGTTCTTGCACGCGAGTCTCGCTGCCGCTGCCCAGTCTTCGCCCCCCTCGATCTGCTTGTGGGGAGACGTGTAGGCGAAGTCGAGGTGACACCCGGTGCACGGCACGCCGTCCGCGTGCGCGGACTCCTGCAGTCGCGCGACGTCGACGTAGATCGACGAAGTGGTCTCGATTCCGATCTTCGCGAGGTTCGGGTCTCCGTGGCACACGAGACAACCGGACTTCCCGGCCGTGGGTAGAGTGAAGTCGAGGTCGTAGGTCCGGGTCGCGGCTGCCGAGACGGGCTTCGGCAGCGACTTGGGCTGAGCGGTCGAAGTCGCAACGCTCTCCACAGCCTGCGCTTGCACTGCAGGCATCGTCGGAGCCGTGGCCAGACCGAGCGCCAGGGCGCCTGCCGCGAGAAGGGCGGCGAGACCCACGCCGATGAGGATACCTTTGCGGAGAGGCGCCACCCTGGTCCGTCTCCCTTACGCGTGTTCCGCCGAGGCGTACGCGGGCGCGGGCTCGTGACCGTGGTCGTCTCCATGGCCATGGCCGTCACCCTGGTGCTTGGCGGCGCTGCGCTTGTCGAACATCCCGAGACCGAAGAAGTCGAGGAACGCCGGGAAGTCCTCGGTCACAGAGAGATAGACGTGGATGGTCGTGAGGATGATGAACAGCCAGTTGATTATGTAGTGGATCGTGCGCACGACCCAGATGCCCGTCGCGCCGACAAGGCCGGCGGAAAGCTCCTGCAGGCTGATGTCGATGATCGGGAACTGCAGGCGCCACAACATGAAACCGGTGATCGCCTGGATGATGAGCAGCGGCGCGAAGAGCGTGTACGTCGCCTTCTGCATGACGTTGTACTTGCCGAGGTGCGGCTTCGAGGGCTTCACGAAGATGTAGTACAGGATCACCTTGGGGGCCGTCACTATGTCTTGCTTCGTGATGGCGAACTCGCGGTAGTCGCGCTGCCGCGACGCGAACGCGTACCACAGGCGCCACACGAGGTTCACGGTCACGATGATCATCGCGACGTAGTGGAGCCACTGCATCACGTCGCGCGAGATCGGGTTGAACCGGATGAACAGGCCGGTCCCGCCGAGCACGAACATGCACGCCACATGTGTGAAGTGCAGGAACTTCGGCAGTGCAGGCGGGTGGCTGTCGTGGTGCGGCCACGCCCACTCTTTGCCGAAACGGCGCTTTGCGCGCCCGGTCAGGATGTTGCCGAGGAAGTGGCCCATGAGCGCGAGCACGATCACCGGATACAGTGTCGTGAAGATCGCATCGAGCCACACGTTGATCTGCGTCAGCCCCACGACTGACCCCCTAACCCTTGAGCCGGCTCCTGTAGAACCACTCGCTCCCGAACGCGGCGACGCCAAGCCCGACGGTGCTGTCCGGACACCGCGGCATACGGAAGCTTGTAACAGCAGTTACGTGCAGGATAGGTCTGTCCGGCGACACTCGTCAACGTGTTCCCGCACGAGGAGCGCGTGAGAGGCAGCCTCCTGTGTGGCCGAGTCCTCACGGACAGCGCGGCGGGCCACCATCACGGCGGATCACCAGTCCGTGATGGTCGAACGCCCCGCGTCGATGCCAGCGCGTTCGAGCCGCACGGCGGCCGCGTCGGCTTCGGCGATGGGCACACGCAACGCTATCCCGCAGGTGGCCGAGAGGTCCGGCGGCGCCGGGATGGGGACTGCGGTGACACCGCCTTCGAGCAGGAGCGCTTCGGCATCCAGCGCATCATGCGTGCTCGAGAACGTGAAGACTGCGAACGGCGCGGGCCCGGACGGCATCAGGTGAGCTCCTCAGCGAGCGTCTTCAGGGCTTCGAGGGCGAGTTCCACGTCATCTTGTGTATTGCCGTAGCCCAACCCGAACCGCAACGCGCCGGTCTCGAGAGTGCCGAGCGTGCGGTGAGCCCACGGCGCGCAGTGCAGGCCCGCGCGGGTCGCGATGCCGTACTGCCGGTCGAGCGCGAACGCCAATCGGTCGGCGGCGATACGGTCATGGGTCACCGCGACGACCGGCACGCGCGGGACGCCGGGGTCCGGGCCAAGGACCCGGAAACCGGGCAGCCCAAGGACTCCTTCGTGGAGGCGGCGCGTGAGAGCGGCCTCGTGGCGGCGCAGCTCCTCGCCGTGCTCGCACAGCCAGCTCACCGCCGCGTGCAACCCGGCGATGCCGGGGGTGTTGGGCGTGCCCGCCTCGTAGCGGTCAGGCCGGATCCTCGGCTGGAGCGGCTCTTCGCTCCCTCCACTGCCCGAACCACCCGAGACCAGCTCGTCAGGCTCGCACGCAGGCGAGAGGTACAGCAGCCCGACGCCCTGCGGCCCGAGCAGCCCTTTGTGACCGGAACAGGCCCACGCATCGAGACCGAGCGCCCCGATGTCCACCGGGAGGTGACCGCCCGCCTGCGCACCATCGACGAGTACGAGCGCGCCGTGCGCGTGGGCGATGTCGGACAGGTCGGCGACCGGCTGTATGGCTCCCGTGACGTTGCCCGCGTGCTGGCACACGACCGCCCTCGTGGGCGCCGCGCGCACCGCGTCCTCGACCGCGTCGGGATCCAGGACGCCCGCCGGGTCGGCTTCGACGATGTCGACCCGGACGCCATGAGCAGCCAAGACGTTCAACGGCCGCGCCACCGCGTTGTGCTCCATCGAACACGCCACGACGCGGTCACCCGGACGCAGCAGGCCACGGAGCACCAGGTTCATCGCCTGGGTGCACCCCGGCTGGAACAGCAGGTTCCTCGCGTCAGCGACACCGAGGAACGCCGCGATGTCGGTGCGCGCACGGTGTATGGCACGGCTCGTCTCGACCGCCATGCGGTACGCACCCCGTCCAGGGTTGCCGCCGAGGTCGGTCACAGCGCGTGACAGGGCCTCTGCGACGCCCGGCGGCTTGGGCCAGGACGTCGCACCGTGGTCGAAGTAGGTCGTCGCAGGTGCTGCCGGCTCGGATGCCATGGCGCTACGAGTGTCCGCCGCCGGCCATCATCTCGACCGCGTGCTCGAGCTCATCGGCGATGAACCCGAATGATTCACGAGCCGCCTTCTCGGACCCGGGGAGGTTGATGATGAGTGTCGTGGCCCGCTGCGCCGCCACTGCGCGTGACAGCATCGCACGCTGGGTCACCCGCAGTGACGCTGCGCGTACGTGCTCGGCGATACCGGGCACGACACGGTCAGCGACGTCGAGCGTGGCCTCGGGCGTGACGTCGCGGGGACCCAGACCGGTCCCCCCGCACGTGAGGATGACGTCCGCTTCCTCCCGTTCGGACATCTCGAGGAGCGATGCCGCGATGCACTCGCGGTCGTCAGGGCAGACGTGGTAGCTCACGACGAGCCAACCACGCTGCTCGACGAGGTCGATGAGCGCCCTTCCGGCCGTGTCCTCGGCCTCGCCGCGGGCTCGCGTATCCGACGCGGTCAGCACGCCGACTCTGAGCTCAGGCACCCTCTCTCCCGTCAGCTCGTCCCACCTTCTTGCACTCGTTGGCGGCACGCACCTGTTCGGAAGCGGCGATCGCTTCCTCCGGCGACCGGTCGCACGTGCCATCTCCGAGTTCTACCACTTCGATCGGGTCCCCCGCCATCACTTCGCCGGGTACGCGCACGACAGCGAAGATGCCTTCCCGCGGCATCACGCAGTCGCCGGCCTGGTAGTAGATCGCACATTTCGTGTGACAGACTTTGCCCACTTGGCTCACTTCGAGGACGGCTTCGTCCCCGACCTTGAGGATGGAGCCGACCGGCAGCGTCATGACGTCGATCCCGCGCGTCGTGATGTTCTCTGCGAAGTCACCCGGGCCGACATCAAGACCCTTTGCGACCATCTCCTCGATCGATTCGAGTGCGAGCAGGGAGACCTGGCGGTGCCAGTCGCGAGCGTGGGCGTCGCCCATGAACCCCCGGTCGAGCACGAGGGTGCCCCTGTCGAAACGCTGCTTGCGCACCGTCTTGCGCTCGGAGAGATTGATGGAGACCACGGTGCCCACGGTACCGGGCGTGTTCTGGAGCGTCATCCGGTCACGCCTCCTCACGTCGCCACGTGCCCGACTTGCCGCCCTCTTTGAGGTCCAGCCTGACGTCGGTGATCGTCATACCCCGGTCCACGGCCTTGCACATGTCGTACACGGTCAGAGCCGCTACCGAGACCGCCGTGAGCGCCTCCATCTCCACGCCGGTCACCCCGGTCGTCTCAGCGGTCGCGGTGATGGCGACCCCGTGCCGGCCCGCGTGCGTCGGCACGAGATCGACCGACACGTGCGTGAGCGAGAGGGGGTGGCACAGCGGCACGAGGTCACTCGTGCGCTTCGCAGCCATGATCCCAGCGACACGCGCGACCGCGAGCACGTCGCCCTTCGCCGCACCACCCTCGCGTATGAGCTCGACCGTTCCGTGTGACATCTCCACGAAACCGCTCGCCACGGCCAGGCGGCGCGTCGCCGCTTTGTCAGCGACATCGACCATGTGCGCGTGACCGCGCTCGTCCAGGTGGGTGAGACGCGCACGCTCACTCATCGTCAGCCTCCGATCTCAGACATGCCGCGCTCCGTGCCGACCCGCATCTCATGACTCGAGGGCTTGTGGGCCAACGCGGTCTCTATGATCCGTCGCACAGCGACGTCGTCTCCCGAACGCAACGCCGAGCGCACGTCGAGCTCGTGGTCGGAGAACAGACACGGCCGCAGACGTCCGTCAGCAGTCAGGCGGAGCCGGTTGCACTCACCGCAGAAGTGGTGCGACAACGGCGAGATGACGCCTACGGTACCCTGCGCGCCCCGGAAGCGGTAGTAGCGCGCAGGACCCCAGCCTCCCGGCGCTGCCTCGCGCGTCACCGCCACGAGCGGTCCGAGGCCCGCCTCCTCGCCCGCTCGCGCGAGCATCTCGAGCACCTCGTCACTCGGGACCGAATCCTCGCGGCTCCAACCCTCGACGCCTTCGGCGCGGCAACCGCTTCCCTCCTCGGCCTCCCCGACCGGCATGTACTCTATGAAGCGCACGTGCAGAGGCCGATCCATCGTGAGGCGCGCGAAGCCGGCGAGGTCCTGATGGAGCGAGCGGACCACGACCACGTTCAGCTTGATGGGGTCGAAGCCCGCCGCGAAGGCCGCCTCGATGCCGGCGAGCACGTCGTCGAACCGCCCGCCCCGCGTGATCGCCGCGAACGTATCGGGGTCGAGCGAGTCCAGGCTGATGTTGACGCGGCGCAGACCCGCCGCGAACAGGTCATCGGCGAACCGCGGCAGGAGCGTCCCGTTCGTCGTCATCGCGACCGACTCGACACCGGGCACCGCGACGAGGTCGCGTACGAAGCCGACCACGCCCTCGCGGACGAGAGGCTCACCGCCGGTCAGGCGGATCTTGCCGATCCCATACCCTACCGCGGCGCGAACGAGCCTCAGGACCTCCTCGTACGTGAGGATCTCGTCGTGCGGCTTCCACGTGATGCCCTTGGCCGGCATGCAGTAGCGGCAGCGCAGGTTACACCTGTCGGTCAGTGAGATCCGCAGGTAGTCGATACGGCGTCCGTGAGCGTCAGTCGCCATCGGCAGTCTCACGCTCCTTGCCGGCCAAGAAGCGCACAGCGATGAGGTCAGCGACGCCCGCCGCGTCATCGAGCGAGAACACCACCGCATCGCCACACGCCACACCAGGGTTGTCGGTCACGAGGGCGATCGCTTCTCCCGGGGCGCACACGAGCTCGTCGGAGCGCGCGAGCCGGGAGACCTCGATCCGGTTCGCGCCCTCACGCTTGTAGCCCTCGGTGATGAGTATGTCCGCCCCCGCATCGGACGCGACCCGGGCGAGCTCGGGCAGCGTGAGCTCTCGCTCCACGCGGCGAACCACACTGAACTTGTGTGGGCTCGACACCATCGTCGTCACCGCCCCTGCGCGCGCGTGGCGCCACGAGTCCTTGCCTGGGGT
>FWPV01002474.1_pt1 | contig 36260 bp, 30 predicted proteins | sample 2228371 | NCBI WGS metagenome assembly FWPV01 (sample SAMEA103939776, study PRJEB20133) | metagenome | reverse complement strand
TTTCGGAAAGCTCAATAAAATCGTATACAACTGCGTTGCCCTCCGTAAAAAACCCGCCTTTCACTTTGACTGGGAGCATCACCTCTTCGGTCTGCAAGCCTAACCCGTAGCGTTCCCGCAGATAGGCTTCCAGGCTCTTTATTTCGTCGCTTGTGAAATAGTGATCGATTTCTCTTCTTAAGGCATTCGCCTGCTTCTCCTCCAGTTTGTGATAATCAGCGATGAGATTCTCGTACGGCGCCGTCGGAACACTCCTTTCCAGGCAATACCAATTGAACTTGACATCATGGTAGACTTTTTCAGCCCTGGTGAGATTGCCTACAGAGTGTGCTTTGAAAAGACGCGGCAGACCGGGATCTGTTGCCCTGTTCTGCCTGCCCCCCTGGATGACACGAAACCTTCTCATGGTGATTATGTCCCTTCGCAAACCGTCATTACAGTAAATATATTCTATACTCTTTTCAGCCGTTCGTGAATAAAAGGCGGCACAAAGGCGCCTAATAGGCCCACACAGCAGTGCACAACTCAAGCAAAAGTCCGGCGCCAGATCGTTTTTGTAATCAGTACTTTTGCCGCGTTCACATTTGGCCTATACTCTGGTGCGATGGATCGTTCTTGCATCATTGCAATGCATTTGCCTCGAGATGACGATCAATTTTCTGGGGCAAAAGCATTGTGTGACATGTGGATTGTTGCACTGCAGTCCTGTGCCGAGCACTACCGGTTTGGCAACCAGCAGCACGGTCGGCTGCATTTAGTGAAACCGAGCAGATGCTGAAGGAGCGTCGTATATGGTCAAAGCCAAAGACATCATGACAAGAGAGCTGATCACTGTGTCTCCCGATACCGACATAACAGAGGCCGCCAAAATATTGCTCGATAAACATATTAATGGTCTGCCGGTAGTCGATAAGAATGGAAAACTGGTGGGCATCATCTGCCAAAGTGACCTGATTAGTCTACAGAAAAAGGTTCGCCTTCCATCGGTATTTACTTTGTTGGACACTTTTATTCCGGTCAGATCGCAAAAAAGCATTGATAAGGAACTGGAGAAAATAGCCGCGGCCAAAGTGGTCCAGGCTATGACGGCGGATCCCGTCGTGATCAATGCGGAAGATACCGTGGAGGACATTGCGACTCTAATGGTGGAAAAGAATCTGCACACGCTCCCGGTTGTGGAGGACGGGAAGCTTGTGGGCGTGGTGGGGAAAGAAGACATCCTGTCGACATTGATGCCGTCCAGGAAGTAGATTTGAGAACAGTTTGAAAGGATCTGGCCTGGGGAGACCTATTGATTCTGGAAGAACCGCCCGATGTCTTTTATGTTCAGGGACGGCGCATTGCGAAAATGATCCCATTGCAGCTGAAAGATAACATCAGCGGCCTCGCTGCCGCCCCAGTCAAGGCGGCGGCTTCCCCTCCAAAAAACTCCCCGGCAATCTTCTGCCACAACCATTTGCAGATGTTCCCCGTTTGTTCCGAATGCCTTTTGCACTTGGGTTTTGACTCCTCTGGCGACAAAGGTCGGGGTGGAGTTTCCCGGCCCATGAGGTTCCAATTGCTTGAGAGCTTCGAACAGAGGTGGTCCAACAAGGCCAAGATCGAGCTCCATATCCACTTTTGCCCTGGGGATGAAAATGTCTTGAGCATAGTGACACATGGCTCTTTCAAAAAGATCTGCGAACTTTTCCATCCGGCTCAATTCGCACGTCAAACCGGCCGCCATCTTGTGGCCTCCCCAACGAATCAATTCTCGCTCACAAGACTTTAAGGCGGTGTGGATGTCAATCCCGGGAATGCTTCTTGCCGACCCACGAGCTATTCCACCCTCCTCATCGATGGAGAAAACAATGGTTGGGCCGTAATGGAGTTCCTGCTGAATGCGTGATGCGATAATTCCGACGATACCGGTTGGCCAGTTGGAGTCTCCCATCACCACACTTCTCCCGGATGCTGCAAGGTGTGAATATCGATTGGTAACTTCAGCGAAAATTGACTCCTGCTGGAGTTGTCTCTTGGAGTTCAGGCGATTGAGCTCTTGGACCAGCTGAGCAATCTTTCCGGGGTCATTCTCCATCAACAGATCGAAGGCCAGTTGAGCGCTGGCCATGCGACCGGCTGCATTAAGCCGGGGACCAATGTAATAGCCGATATGCCCGGCGGTGAGATTCTTTCCGCCCAGTCCCGCGGCATTGATCAGTTGGGTGAGGGGGGGAAAAGCGCCTTGAGCGAGGTGGTAAAGACCGACCTTGGCAAGAATTCGGTTTGCGTTGACCAGCGGCGCAATATCGGCCACTGTGCCTATGGCAGCCAGAGCAAGATACTTTGAGCCCAGCCGGAGGCGGGGAAATTTGTGCTGCATCGTGCGCCGAAGCGCGGCCAGAAAAATGAGGGTGAGCCCCGCTGATGCGAATTCTTTAAACGAAGACGGGCACGAGTGCTGCTTCGGGTTAATGATGACGTTCGCTGGGGCCAGACCCGCAGCGGGTGCCTCGTGGTGATCGATCACGATACAGTCCATGCCGATGGAGCGGGCCAGCCCGATGGTGTCTTTGTCCAGAGTTCCACAATCCAGGGTTACCAGGAGTTTTGCGTCGGCATTGGCAGAAATTGCCCGCTGCGGTACTCCATAGCCTTCACTGCGCTGAGGTATCACAACCGTGTGATTGAGGTGGCCGATGTCTCTTAGAAAGAGGGCCAGTTGAGCCGCCGAGGTGATGCCGTCGCAATCATAGTCACCCACCAGCACTACCTTGTGCCCCTTGGCCAGATGCCAGCACATGAGCTGCGCACCCTCCGCGATGCCTTGCATCGATAGATGCACCTCCAGATCTTTCAGGGAACCCGTGATAAAATCTGTGCCCGTCTGCCTGTTGGCCAGCAGAATCTCCAGGACCTCTTGTGCGGAACCCGCCTTATGCCGGTTAACAATCTCCCACCGGGGTCTGATCATTATCTGTTTTGCCTTTCATCTCTTGATTTTTTGGGTTGCTCACTGATCCCGCGCGTCTGAGAAACAGCCCGACAGCAAACCACATTATTTAGAGCAGCGGGAGTACAACACAGTTTTCTAAGTTTTAAAAGTTTGCTATAGATGCCAAGTTTAATTTTTGCTATGAAATTCCCCTTACAGGCGGGCACAATGTGTATCCTTTTCCGCACAAGATCCATGCGATCCTGGTTTTGGCGGTTTTATATTGCCGGCGGCGAGGGTGCCGGTTTCGTTAAAGAACTTTGTTAGCAGGAGCCATCCATGATTGATACGATTACCTATTTAAAGACGTTTCTCAGGGACAAGAATGTGGCTTCCATCACCCCTACCTCATCGGTGGGCGTCAAAAGAGTGTGCCGCAAAATAGACTTCGAGAGCAGCAGCTTGATCATCGAGTACGGTCCGGGAACCGGAGTCTTCACCAATTACCTGCTGAATAACATGAAACCGGATGCCAAGCTGATACTCATTGAACTCAACAAGAATTTCAGCTCGATACTCAAGAAAACCATCCGTGATCCGAGAGTGGTTATTGTCAACGATAGCGCAGCCAATGTTCTGGAAGCCTTGCGCAATTGCCGAGAATCCCAGGCGGATTACATTCTGTCAGGTATTCCCTTTTTCTGGCTTCGCAACGGGTTGCGCGACAAAATTCTATGCAATACCTATAACGCTTTAAAGATTGGGGGTAAATTTTTAGTCTACCAAACCTGCTTTCAGACCGATCAACATCTCAAGGTGCATCTGGATCGTCTCTTTCCTTCGGTGTCCTGCAAGTTCGAGTTGATGAACGTACCTCCCATGCGCATTTATGAAGCCACCAAATAGAAGTGCAGAAAGAACCGTGCAAATTTTGTCAAAGCAAAGGTGAATGAAGTAATCTTCTTTACTCTTACTGCCGAAGAGAAGATTACTTCATTCATCTCCGGTATAAAGACTCCCAAAGTTTAAGGTTACAGTTCATATCAAGACTGCAATAAATCGGCATCTACCTTCGTGCAACCACGAGCCCGGTAACCGGTCTGCCCACACTCATCGAATGTCTCATGCGGCTGTGCCCAGACCTCGGCACAATCGAAAAGGCGTCAGAGGGGATGATGGTGGCCGCACGCCCTGACTTCAATTGCGACCGTTTTTTCTTCCGCGGTTTGCATCCTCTTGTCTCATTGGGAACCGCCAGCGACCGATATGCAGGATGGATTGGACAAATCTATGCGCAAGGGCGCTATGACCGGCAGATTACGAAGAGGACCAACAGGGTCGGTGAGAAGTCCTTTCCAGAGCAGGTTTTGCCGGTGTCAAGCGTGGCGGAATATTTTGAGCACTTCAGCATTTTAGAAATCGATTATACCTTCTACCGACCTCTGCTTGATGAAACAGGCAAACCTACTCGCACTTTCCATGTGCTTGCCGGTTATCGAGATTACATGGCCGGTGAAGATTTCCTTTTCTTGAAGGTACCTCAATTCATATTTGCCCAACGGCTAAGGCGCGGCAAAAGTTATGTGCAAAATCCACAGTTCCTTGATGTGCGGGCTTTTTTGGAACAATTCTATCGGCCGGCTGAAGAGCTTTTGGGAGCCAACCTGAAAGGTTTTATTTTTGAACAAGAATACCAGCGTCGAGATGCACGTATCCCCGTAGAGGATCTTGCCGAGTCGCTCGATAAGTTTTTTTCGGCTTTGCCCAGGGACAGCCGCTACCACATTGAATTGCGGACCGAATACTATTTGCGCGAACCACTGTTTAGGGTCTTAGCAAAGCATGGCATCGGGCAGGTGCTTTCCCACTGGACCTGGTTGTCGCCCCTCACGAAGCAGTTCGCCAAGGCGGATCATCGCTTCTTCAATGCCGCAAATCAGCAGGTGGTTCGTTTGATGACACCGATGGGAATGCGCTACGAAGAGGCTTATGCCAGAGCGCATCCATTCGACAAGCTGCAGACGGATATGTTGCAGGCAGGGATGATCAAGGATACGGTTGAACTGATGCTGACGAGTGTCAGTCGAGGCGTTGCAATCAATGTCATTGTCAACAATCGTGCCGGCGGCAATGCGCCGCAAATTGTTCAACTGATATCGAAAGAATTCATGGTCAGGCAGGAGCAGGGCGTAAGCCGGTAATTTGCCTCCATCGCTTTCATGGGAGGCGGAGTCAGTGCGTCGCGACATTACTGTGTGGAGAACACTGACAAGTCGATTGACATCGAAATCGTGACGGACTCGCCGCTGCTCCAATCGATGTTGATGTTTTTCACCAATCCGGCATTTGCCGCTGCGCAACCGGGGGCCAAACTGGTCAAAATTAAGGGGCACAAAGCCATCGAGAAGTTTTCCGCACAACAGCGCCAAGTGGGACTGTTCTCCTCTCCGCCCGGTGAGATCGTCTGCGAAGACGCCAGAATTCCCAAGGACTCCATCCTGGGATGAGCGGGTGACGGCTTCAAAATCTGCATGTGGATGCCTGGCAACACCCTCATCAGTTGTGCCGCCGGAGGACTGGGATAGGTGGGGCGTGTGTGGAACTGGCCGTCAAGTATGCTGACGAAAGGTCTCAGTTCGGACAGCCGGTCTCCAAATTCCAGCTGATCCAGGGACAGACCTCAGATATGGTTGCGGAACATCAGGCGGCTCAACTGCTGGTCTACCATGCTGCTTTTTCAAGATCGTGGTATTGCCAACCAGTTGCAGACTTCGGTGGCCAAATACTTTGCCTCCGAAGCGGCAATGAGGGCGGCCAATGAGGCGATGAAGATCTTCGGCGCCTATGGGTTTTCCACCGAACATCCCATTGCCCGTTTCTACCGGGACGTGAAATCCTGCCAGATGGTGGAGGGCACAAACAACGTTCAAAAGCTCATCATCAGCGGCATTGCCTGCGGGCATTCTCCGAACCGCTAGGAGTCTGTCCGAGAAAGCCACCTCAAAGTAGTCCAGCTCTTCGATCTCTCCCAAGTTATGTCATATGTTCAAAGCCACCGCTCGCAATAGCCCATTAAGAATGGTTTTGAGCTGAGCGATTGTTCTGACCTGCCGAAGAACGCCAAAGGCAACGTGTGGACGGCCGTAGAATTTAAGGTTGGCCTTTCTATAAAGCTCGGTCATTTCTTTTTCGGACAGGGTGGAGTACCCTTTCATACAGTGCTGGCTCCCGAACCCCTGATAGTGCAACTCGGGAGGTGGTTTGAATCTTTCGGTAATTGTTTCGTAGATTTCTGTCCCCTGCGTTACTCGCAAGGGTGAGAAAACCACGAAATCGAGGGGAAGGGAGCAGGCCATGCTAATGGTCGCCTCGATGTCCTCACGGGTTTCGGTGGGAAACCCGAGGATAAAATATCCCTGCAAGATGATGTTGCTCACCGCCTTGACCATTCGGACCTTTTCATGGATTGTGTCAGGGCTCAGCTGTTTCTTGATAGAATCCAGTATTCGCTGTGAGCCACTTTCGATGCCGATGGAGAAGCCGAAGCATCCGGAGCGTTCCATGAGTTGCACGATTTTCGGGGTCAGCCGTTCAATTCGGATGCCGTAGGGGCAGTTCCAATCGATCTTTATGTTCTGGCTGAGCAAAGATTCACAAAAACGGGCCACAAAGGAGAGATCTAACGCGAAATTTTCGTCGACGATATCGATGGTGCGGATTCCGAAGTGTTTCCTGAGATATTGGATTTCATCAATGATATGCGCGACGCTCCTACGCCTCACCCGCCGTCCTGTGATCAGGTGCGACCCGCAGAAGGTGCAATGAAAGGGGCAGCCGCGCGTAAAGGCCATGGGGGCTGCCGGGAGCTTTGTGGTCATGAAAGAATAGCCGCAACGGTAGCGATCCGGCCGAAGAACCTCCCAGGAGGGCATGGGTAATGCGTTGAGATCGTCAGCAAAGGCCCTTGGGTTGGCCATGATTCGTCCGTCCGTCTGGTACATCAGGCCCGGGATGCTGGGGCCGGCTTGTCCCGTGGTTTCCAGTTGTGAGAGGAAGGCCGGGAAGCCTGGTTCCGCCTCACCGGCGAAGGCATAGTCGAGGTCGGGAAACTGCTGGAAAAGCCTTCCCGGGGATTCACAGGAGGGGTGCGGACCGCCGATTACGGTCAAGGTACCCGGGATGGTCTCTTTAACAATGCGCAGCATGGTGGCGGTATTGTGAGCATCGCAACTGAAGACCTTTATGCCGACAAGATCCGGCTGAAAACTTTTCAGATAGTCTTTGAACTCTTTGTAAGAATAACGTTCCAGCAGGCAATCCAGATACGCGACACGGTGCCCTGCTTGCGCGGCCAAGGCGGCCAGATACCCTTGGCCTATGTCGGGCGTGCTATTGAAACGCTCATCCGAAATCGGTATGGTGAAAAGTATTTTCATAACGGATGGATCATCATCACGGAAACGGGACTCAGCTCAATAGTATTGCGCAGTTCTCTCTGTGCTTAAGGTTTCTGGCCGCTCGGGGATGCTTCGGCCAAGACTTACCGCAGTAGCATCCTCGTGCTGGGCGGGCCTGAATCACCGTACTTTGTCGTCCAGGAACTCTTTCTTTGGCGTTTGAGGCATTCTTTTCACGGGTTCGGTGGTGAAGAATCGGGGGCCGCTTCGGGACTTTTCGGCATCCGATGGAGGACCAAATTCTGCAGTAAATTCCGCCAATTCTCTGACACTCATCGCCCAAAAGGGCATACCGTCACTGGTCCTGCGCAGCTTGACCTGAACGAATTCTCCCTTCTTGACTTTGGATGCGATGAAGAACTTGTCCTTTGCGAGACCGGCGAATACGCCCATGACCTTGACCTTATCTCCTTTTTTGAGGCCGATGACACTGACGTCGACAAATGCTTTGGGTCCCAGGTGCACCGGGATTTCTGTCCCTTTCCGGGTGCGCACCAAGAGCCCGGCGCCCGGCGCCATGCCGGATATTGGAGTCACTTCAATGATCTCCGTCACGGTTCCTTTAAACGCTTGATAGTTTTGAGGCTTGTAGAGCTTCTGGTAGGCAGAGCCCTTTTCCCAACCCGTGGTTGCAATTTGCTCGGCTGCAATTACCTCTGGTGCGCTGTAAAAACTGCCAACTGATGATAGAATCAGGAATGCCAGCGTTATTCTTGTTACTCTTGTCGCCATGTGTGAAGCGTCTCCTTCTGAGAACAATGCTGATGGTAAGCTGTTTTATTCAACAGGGTCGTGTTACGCTTTTACCTCTACGGCGCAACACTTTCAAGCTAAACCGTCGGCCGTCGCGGGTGTCGAACAATGCTTGGAGTGAGCAATGCAGGCGCGGTTGAAGGCCGTGAACATGACAGTTTACAGGGCTCAATCACGGCCTGATCTTACGACATTCTGGAGTTGGCCGGGCTGTTGTGATTCTACAGGCAGGATACGAAATCCCTTGGATACAGTTGTCTTGGGCAAGTAGTCTTCGGGAATGGTCGGCTGGTTCCCGTCGCGGAGAGCTGAATAGGAAGGGGACATTATTTCAATGTTTGCCTCATTGAATTTGTCTTGCATGTTCTGATGCAGTTCGGAAAGTATTTTCAAAAGGTTGGATGCCGTTGCCGTATAGACGTTGAGCTCATAGGAGACGGAATAATCATTCAGAGCTGTTTGCAGAACAAAGGGGGGTGGTTCCCGGAGTATCTCTGGGGTGGCTCGCGCAGCCACCAGGAGCAGCTCGTGGACCTGCCGCCACGGGACATCGTAGCCAATGGTTACGGCGGTGTGCAGGATGAGGCCGGCTTCGCCGGCCAGTGCACTGTAATTGATCATATGGCTGCCCAACACCATGGAGTTGGGTATTGTCACCTCGACATTTTTAATGGTTCTAACCCGGGTGATGAGCAGTGTTTTCTCAATGACATCCCCCATGGTGTCGGCAATTTTTACTCGGTCCCCAACCTTGAAGGGACGCATATATGTGATGGCCACGCCTGCCACGATATTGGCAATGGCGGCAGTCGAACCCAAGGACAGCAGTACCCCGAAAAAAATCGAGATACCCTGAAATGCGGGACTGCCAAATCCGGGCAGATAGGGAGAAGCCACCACGACAGCGAGAACGATGATCAGCAGTCGCAGCAGCTTGTGGGTGGGCTGCACCCATTCTTGATGAAATCCGGAAAAAGCAATCCTGCCTCTTTCCATCTCACAGAAAAACAGCCGGGTGAACTTCAGTACGTAACGCGTTGCCAGCCCAACAAGGCCGAGGAAGAAAAGATTGGGTATGAATGACAAGAATCCCTGCAAGATCGTATTGAAAGGAGCAATGATATAGCTCAGATAAGTTCGTACAATCTCGCGTGTGCGAGGGAAGAAGCTCAAAACGATCGGAATGAAAACATACAGGGTGATCACCCACAAAGCAAAACGGCCCGCTCTGACCAATGCTTTCAGTATTTCAGCAACGCGTTTGGTCGAAATCAATTCGAAGCTTTGAATCTTGATCGGGGGAATGTGGACCCCGCTCCAGGAATCCAAGTCTCGTGTGATCTTGCGAGCAACACCGTTGATCATTTTCAGCACGAAAAACAAAACCAGAACTGCCGAAATCGTCAGAAGGATTCTGATGAAGAGAGCGTCGGAACCGGCTTGCCTGATTCTCATCAGGATTGTCTCTAGGTTATCCATCGTTTCAATGCTTTCCTGGAGGTGGATAGATCATCACTTCTATGTTAAGGGATGAGCCTAACTAATATTTGTTTGTTGTAGGAAAATCAAACTATTAATGCATCTTTCCATAAATTGATTGCATTAAGTGTGGCGAGTGGGCAAATTGGAAACTGGGTAAATATGGTTTGCAACGGTTCATGACATGAAAGGAGGCAGCGGGGATGGAGCGGTTCTACACGAGGTCAAGGAGTCTTGCGGGTGCTTTATTGACGGTTTTGGTGCTGTTAAGCTGGGGTGCCCAAGTCTTGGCGGACGATGCTACGGAATCGATTCAGCTTGTGCAAAAGGCAGCAATGACATTCCAAAACTTTGAAAACGCTGAAGAGATGGGTGCTTTTCGAGATCTAATGAAAACGGCGAAAGGGGTGTTTATTGCACCTCAAGTGCTGAAGGGAGCTTTCATTATCGGGGCATCGGGCGGTAGCGGCGTCATGCTGGCGCGTGACGACAAAAGCAATGAGTGGTATGGTCCCGCCTTCTACACCATAGGTGGGGCGAGTTTTGGTTTGCAGGCGGGGGGAACCGCCTCGGAGGTGGTTCTGCTGGCTATGACCGAGCGCGGAGTAACGGCCTTCCTGAGCAACAGTCTGAAGCTTGGGGCGGATGTTGGCCTGGCCGTGGGACCGGTTGGGGCCGGTGCCGCCGCAGCCACCGCCAACCTCAGTGCCGATATCATAAGCTTTTCCCGTTCTAAAGGGCTTTTTGGCGGTGTTTCTCTGGATGGAGCGGTGGTCGCCACACGAGACGGGCTCAATGAAGCCTATTACGGCAAGAAGGTCAATGCGACCGACATCTTGGTGCAGCGGAACGTAAACAATCGCCAGGCAGACGGCCTCAAACAGTGGGTGCGACAGGCCGCTGCGGGGGAGTGATCCTTGGTGGAAAGACATCGACACCGCCAGCCATCATTGGTGGCCGGCAATTTTTGCTCGTCATCTCATGGTTTGACTGAGGGGTAACATGCTGCTCGGGTACAACACCAACGGTTTGGCGCACCACGACTTATTCGACGCTGTCGAAATCCTGGCGGAAATCGGTTACCAAAGTGTTGCCATCACCATTGATCAGCATAGTTTGAATCCTTATGGACCAAGGCTGAACAAGCACATCCGCCGGCTGGGTGCGAACCTTGGGTGCAAGGGGTTGCGCTCGGTCTTGGAGACGGGTGCCCGGTTCCTATTGAATCCAAGGGTCAAGCATGAACCGACACTGATGGCAGCCAATGTGGAAGAAAGGAACCTGCGCATCGATTTTTATCGCCGCACCATTGATATTGCCAAAGAGCTTGGCAGTGACTGTGTTTCCTTATGGTCCGGAAGTCTGCGCGAGCCGATTCCCGAGGATCAAGGATTTTCCCGGCTGGTGCGAGGATTGGGGCGAGTGTTGGAGTACGCCGTCCGACGCGGAGTTGTGCTAGGTTTTGAGCCCGAGCCGGGGATGTTTATCGATACCATGGACCGTTTCCAAAAATTGTCAGGTTTTCTCGACAGTCCATACTTTCAACTGACACTCGATGTGGGCCATCTGCACTGTTCGGGAGAAACGCCCATCGCCGCGCACATCTCACGCTGGGGGCACAGGATTGTGAACGTTCATATCGAAGACATGCGAATGGGTGTGCATGAGCACCTCATGTTCGGTCAAGGTGAAATGGATTTTCCTCCCATTATCAGGGCATTGGATGATGCAGACTACCAAGGGGGAGTGCACGTGGAACTGAGCCGCCACAGCCACGAGGGAGTGGCCGCCGCCCGGCGGGCTTACGATTTCCTGGAGCCTCTCGTTCGCCGGCGGTCTGCCGAAATGGGGGAGCTGCCTTGAGCTTTTTGTCGATCTGGTGGTAAAGCGACCAGCAGAGCCCCATCAAGCAACCCTCATTCGCACGCTTTATGGTGGATAATTCTCGATCAGTTGATTGACAACGGGTTCAGCCGGCAAGATGGCCTTGCTCTAATTCCTGAGATCTGTTAATTGTGCGTCGCCCCGGATTTGATGCATTATGCTTGGTTGTCTGACTCCCCGGGTTGGTTGTACAATCTGAGAGAAAATAAGAGGGCGACAGAGACCTTTTAAATGTTCAACGTTTCGCTGGTATGGGAATTAACCAAAAGGGATTTTTCCGAACGGTTCGCCGGTTCGCTTCTTGGCGCGGTGTGGGCACTCATCTGGCCCCTGGTCAACCTGCTCATTTACATCGTCATATTTGGTAAAATGATGGGAGGACGACTTCCCGGAACTTCCAATGTCTATGCTTACAGCGTTTATTTGACAGTGGGACTGGTTCCATGGGCCGCCTTTGCCGGAGCCATTAGTCGCTGTTCCAACGTTTTCCTGGAGAAAAAGCACCTCATTTCCAAAATCAACATCTCATTGCCTTCGCTTTTGATTTACATCATTTTATCAGAGACAGTAACCTTTATATTTTCCATGGTCTTTTTCTTCATTTTTCTTTTGCTCACCGACTACCAATTCAACCTGAACATTTTCCTGGTGCCCTTCATCTATTATCTGCAGCAACTGTTGACTTTTGGGATCGGCCTGCTAGCGGCAACACTGACGGTCTTCATTCGTGACGTCAAGGAAATCGTAGGCGTCGTTCTTCAATTCTGGTTTTGGTTCACGCCGATCATTTACGTGCGTGACATATTGCCTGACGTGATTGAGAAGATATTGGTGTTTAATCCGGCCTATATTCTGGTGGAATCCTACCAGAGGATATTCGTGTTCAATGATGATCCTTCATATCGGTCACTCATGGTGCTTACGCTTTTGACACACGTTTTGGTTATGATTTCCTATCTCATTTTTCGCAGTCTTGAGAAAGATGTAAGAGATTTTCTATGATAGCGGTGATTGGGTTGCTGTGTTGGACGGGGTTGATGATGGCGGTGACGTACCTTTCCTGGACGAAAATGGAGCAACATGAAAAAGTTTACTTATTGCTCATTTACAGCGCGATTTTTCTGAGCGGCGTATTTTACCTCTTCCCTCTTCTGAAAAAGCTTCGTTAACCCTGGCGGCTATGCGGCTATAAAATCTGCGAGGGTTTTTGCTGATTACGTCAGGCAATTGACTCAGTTTCTTTTCCACCGCGGTTAACTTTTGAAGTTTAACCGGGAGCCAGCAACCATTCAGTGTTTGCGAACCGAATTCCACTACGGAGCATGATTCATGAAAAAGGCTTTGATCACGGGTATTACCGGTCAAGATGGTTCCTATCTGGCGGAGCTTCTCCTTGGTGAAGGATACCAGGTGCACGGGATAGTGCGGCGGGTTGCGCTTGAGGACCCCCAACACCGCATGTGGAGGATCAGACATCTGCTTGAAGACATCCATCTGCACTCGGCCTCCCTGGAGAGTTATCCAAGCCTGTTCAACGTGGTCCGCCAGGTTCAACCGGCCGAGTGTTACCACCTGGCTGCACAGAGCTTCGTGAGCTACTCCTTTGAGGATGAATTTTCGACATTGAACACCAACATCAATGGCACGCATTACATGCTCTCGGCAATCAAGGAGGCGGCTCCTCGCTGCCGGTTTTATTTTGCTGCATCCAGCGAAATGTTTGGCAAGGCTGCGGAGGTGCCCCAAAATGAACAAACCCCTTTTCACCCCAGATCGTCCTACGGCATTTCCAAGGTCGCGGGGTTTCACCTCACCCGCAATTATCGCGAAGCCTACGGGCTACACGCTTCATGTGGCATACTGTATAATCATGAGTCTCCACGGCGGGGATTTGAATTCGTCACGCGCAAAATTTCTCACCAGCTGGCAAGGATCAAGCTCGGACTTGACAGCCAATTGCGTCTTGGCAACCTCGAGGCCAAACGTGACTGGGGCCATGCGGCCGATTACGTAAGAGCCATGTGGCTCATGCTGCAACAGGAACAACCCGATGACTATGTTATCAGCACAGGAAGCTGTCATACGGTGCGGGAGTTTTGCGACATTGCCTTTTCTCACGCCGGTCTCCATTACGAAGATTACGTCGTCGTGGACGAACGATTTTTTCGCCCGGCGGAGGTCGATGTGCTGATGGGCGATTGCTCAAAAGCTCAAAACGTCATGGGCTGGAATTATGATCGATCCTTTACGGATTTAGTGCAGGAAATGGTTGATTCCGACTTACGCTTCGTTGCTGATCAATGCCGCGCCGGTATTGGTTTTGGGTCACAACATGATCAAAGTCACTAATTTATCCAAGACCTTTAAATTGTACAATTCCCCCACCGAGCGGCTCAAGGAGATCATAACCCGCAGGCAGTACTGCCAGGAGTTTGCAGCTCTCACAGGGATCAGTTTTCAAGTCGATTCCGGGAAAACCCTTGGCATCATTGGACAGAACGGAGCGGGGAAATCCACCCTTCTGAAGATTTTGACAGGCATTCTTCATCCGGATAGCGGGGAAATTGACATTGACGGAAAAATAACCGGCCTGCTCGAGTTGGGCACAGGGTTTAATATGGAGTGCAGCGGCCTGGAGAATATTTACCTGAACGGTACCCTGCTCGGCATGAATAAGCATGAGATTCGTAATAAATTAAGTCAAATCATTGACTTCACCGAATTGGGCCAGTTTATTCAAAGGCCTTTGAAGACCTATTCAAGTGGAATGATCATGCGTCTGGCGTTTTCAGTGGCCATACATGCTGAACCGAAGGCATTTGTGGTGGATGAAGCCCTGTCGGTTGGGGATGCTTACTTTCAGCAAAAGTGCATGCAAAGAATCAAAGAGTTCAAGATACGGGGAGGATCCATCGTTTTCGTCTCACATGACATGAATGCTGTGAAGGTTTTTTGCGACGAGGCACTGTTGTTGGATCATGGCTCGATTGTTGAGCGAGGTGGGCCGGACGGGGTGATTGCGGCCTATAATTTCCTGCTCGCAAAAAAATCCGAGCGGCAGGAAATTCGCATTCAGACCAATGAAGCGGGTGAAACTCAATCCTATGGCAACTTCAAGGTGGAAATTTGTGATGTTCAATTGACCAACGAACAAGGAGACGGTGCCGAGTGCTTTGTCACGGGCAGACCTTGCAACATTCTGATCGATCTTAAGGCTAATGAAAAGGTGGACGATCTTACCGTCGGCATTCTCATTAGAGATAAATTTGGGCAGGACATTTTTGGCACCAACACCTATTATCAAAATTTTCCCCTCAACATGAGGCGAGGAGAAAAATACAGGGTGAAGTATATTATCGATGAGCTCAACATCGGACCGGGAAAATACACCTTGACAGTCGCTGCCCACAAGTCCGAGTCCCACGTTCTTGATTGCTACCAATGGAATGACACCGTGAAGTCGTTCGAGGTAGTCAGTGCTGCCGATTATGGCTTTATCGGTTTATCGCGATTGAAACCTCATGTTGCTGTTGAACATGCTGGAGGCACTGCCGTGGATGACGCATCCCTTGCCCAAAGGCACAGTTGACGAGCTTATCCGACTAATTGAGAAATGAGCGTGAAGGCGCATCTGCCAAGTTCTTTGGCAATTGCAGGGTGGTCCAGGAGTAACTCGAGGCACACTTCAAGTTCCTCTATGTCACGATAATAGAGACCGCAGTTGCCTGCTTCACAGAGTTCAACTAATTTCTGATCCGATGCCGGAACCAGAATTGGCAAATGGGCCTGAAGATATTGTGCAAGCCGGTCATTGTGATCGGATGCTCCCGTCAGCCACGCAAAGCGTGCTTCGGGAAGGTCCTCGGCATCCAGCCATTTTGCCAACACAAAATGAGCGCTCAACGACCGTGCGACGTTCTCTTTTAAAAATTGTTCTGCCACCGGCTCTATCCCTTCCGCAAAATCCATGGCAACCAGGGGAGTTGGAGGCACACCCTCATGGCTGCAGGGAGTTCCCCCACTGCCCTGATAAACACTCAGCAAACGCTGAATCTGCTTGGAATAGGTGAAATTGGCGATGCGTCGATAAGCTTGTTCACCAAGTTCTTCGATCAACCTGGGATTGGCTGCCAGAAAGTCCATTTTTTCAGCAAGTTGTTTGCTGTTGCCTAGCTCAAACAGCATTCCGCTCTTGCTGTCTTCAATCAATTCCGGGATTCCACCAATGTTGGTTGCGATCACCGGCGTACGGGATGCCATGGCCTCGGTAATGCTAACCGGTTGGTTCTCCGGCCAAACGGAAGGCAAAACCAGAACGTCGGTTTGAGAAAGCACCTCCTCGATTCTCGCATTGTCTACCTTGCCCCAGAACCGGATGGTTTCTTGCAGACCATGCTCTTTGACAAACATCTCCAGGTTGCGTCGCTCCTCTCCGTCACCAACCAAATTCAGCCGGATCTTTTTGCGATTGGTCAGATAGAGCAGGGCTTCCAAGAGAACATGCAGCCCTTTGTGTCTGCCAAAATGCCCGATGAAGGTGAAACGGCATTGATCGGGAGAGGCTGCCTTTGCTACCGAAGCGAATCGATCCAGGTCGATGCCATTCCAGACGACATGCATCTTTGCCGCGGGGAAGCCTGCGCGTACGTAGGTCCTGGCCAAATAACCGGAGGGGGAAACGATGGCATCTACCGAATCAAAAAGGTAGCGCAGATAGCTCTGCCTGAGGGACACAGGCACCTGTTGACCGCTCTCCAGCTGGATGGCGGGTAGACAATTGTGGCATTCATTCATCGATGTACACAGTGATGAGGGTTCTTTCTCCAACGTGTTCTTGTGACAAAAACCCCAATAATCATGCACGGTTAAAGCAGTGAAACAGGCGTGTTTCCCGGCCACTCGAAGCAATGCCGGAGCCAGTCCCGTCATATTGTCAAAATGGATTATATCCGGTTGAAATTGCTTTAGTATCCCCGTAAAGTGATGTTCGACTTTGGCCTTTCGGAAGTCTTCACGGGATAGGTCAAAATCTTCCGGGGTGAGCACTACCCGGTGGACTCTTATTCCCTCGTAATCTTCCGTGTAAATTGCATGCCGGTCACCCTTCGCTTCGGATTTTCCTGCAAATACTTCTACCTGGTGCCCTTGTTTACAAAACTCTTTGGCCTGATAGTGGGCGATTAGCTCGGCTCCACCAATAAAATGGGGAGGATAAAAATTGGAACAAACAAGAATCCGCTTCTTTTGTATTCTGTCCGCATCAATGGGGACAGGCTCATTGATTTGGTAAAATGCGGACGGTTTGTTTTGGCGACTGAATTTGCCGGTGAACGAAGGCGTTTTAACAGCGCTGAATGGCTGCTTTTCGTGGCTATCGATAGTTTGCGAAGCGGGCAAATTGGTGTCCGCCAGCATGGCAAAAATCATTGCTCTGAGGTATTCGTCCCATGACTTTATGCTCCTGGCCGCCGCCTGTTTTACCAGGTCGGCATAAAGGTCTGGATCTGTAGCCAAGCGTAGAATCGTTTCAGAGAGCTGCCCCAAATCTGTCACATTGGTTGTCAAGCAGCCGCCCTCGCCTGCAAGTTCTGCCATCACACCCTGTTCGTGGCATATGCACGGTTTGCCATGCCAGATGCTCTCCATAATCGGCAAGCCGAACCCCTCAATTTCAGAAGGATAGACCGTGAATGTGCATTCCGAGTAATGCTCATGGAGGGTCTCATCATCTACTATTCCCAGCCATTGGATATTAGGGTTTTCTTCACATTTTCGTTGAATCCAATCGGCAAGATCGTAAGCCCCGGCATATTTGTTTCCTATCAGAATCAAGCGCCAATCCAAATCGGGTCGTAAAATGCCGAGCTGTTCGCACGCGGCGATCAATTGCGCATGGTTCTTCCTCGGTTCCAAGGTGGAGACACAAAGGATTTTTATCGGTTCACTCAATGAAGCGTTCGCTTGGGAGGTGCGAGGGCGCCCCACCAATTCACCTGGCAGCTGATTGGGCACAATTCTGTGGGACTTCAATTCGTGCTGCGCAAAAAAATCACTGAGGCACGCCGCGGAAAAGTGTGAATTTGGCAGAATTACATCACACTCGGCAAGTCCTCGCATATAGGCGGGGTGATTCATGCGGATCGCTTCATCACGAACCAGTTCGGGGCGCAGCAGGGCAATCGAATCATGGAACACAGCGGCGATTTTAAAACCGTGCTTTTTTGCATAGGAGCGAGCTTTGTGTGCGTACTGTTCGGCGACGGTCTCTGAAAAAAGCAGCCAGGCCGGCTGATCTTCCAAATGGGCAAGAAAGTCGTCCAGTAAAACCGGGTCCTCCGGAGTTGATACTGCTGCAGAATCAGGTCTTTTCGGACCATTATATTCACCCAGCTGGTCATACTCCTTCTTTGTCGGAAAGCGATAGCCCTCCAGGGCTTCATCCCAGACAAGCAAGAGGGATCTGGCATAGTCTTGAATTTTCCTCGCAATCTGTCGAGTCACTCGAATAACGCCCGAGTTCGCCGGATCTCTTGCAGCGTTTGAGACGTCCATCAACACCCAGAAGGGAACGGGGGCAGCGATTCCTGTGGCACAAATTCTGAGCAGTTCGTCATGCAGGCGAGCAATGCTCCTGCGCCAAGTGAACTTATTCCTGAAGGTTTGTGCCGCGGTCGAGATATCAATCGGCAACGCAGCGGTTGTCAGCAGTTCGATGGATTTTCTCGCCATCTCTGCTGGATCGCTGCAAAGCAGCCAGGGGTGCATGATAACTTCCGGATGAGCGCCTATAGCAAACGCCAGAACCGGTCGACCGAGCCACTGCATTTCGCCCAGAGGCAGATTGAACCCTTCCCAAAGCGATACCGAAAGCCCCAGATCAGCATGCCCCATGAGTTCCTGGAGCTGATCGTCTCCCGGAAAGTCGAGAGGGACTATGATTTCCTCAAGATCGGGCGGAATAGTAATATCCTCCGTCCTGGCCAGCACCCCCACCTCAAGATCAGGAATGACGCCGGCAATTTGTCCGACAATGTCAAAGAGCGTGCTGCAGTTTTTATAATTTCCCTCTTCCCATCGCCCTAAACTCAAGACAAACTTTTTGCCTTCACTCTTTTGCCTGACGATGTTCTCCAGAGCTTCCTTTGCCTTGCGTGTACCGGCTGCATTCACTTCCTGCCAGATGGCGCAGTCCATATGGTCGGCGCCGTTATGTACTGTGATCTTCTCGACAGTGTCACCGGCATCCGGATTGCTCTGGGAGGTGCGAATAAAATTGCTGACTGCTATTACAGCATCGCACCATGGCATATTTTCTCGGCGAAGCCGCTGTAATTTTTGCAAAACCTCCAAATGATAGCCGGCGTAACCCGTTGTTGGAACCACTCCGTGATCTGAAAAAACCACCTTGATCCCCTTCTTTTTCCAGAACGGGACAGAGCTAACAAAGGGCCAGCCTCCCACTATGATGACATCGGGGCCGTTTGTCTTTACTGGAAAAAGGATTTCCCAATGCTCCTCCAGCCATTTGAGGGTGAATTCATTGCCATCCTTATATTCGGGACTTTCCGGCACCCAAATGACTTGGTCGGCAAATGTTTCAATGACATCCTGATCGAGCCGGTTTGCAATCACCGAAATCGTCCAACCGAGGGCTTTGAGTCCAATGCCATACAGGATCAGCACTCGGTCCACACCAAATCGAAACAAGAAGCGTTCATGCGCGAGCAATACATGCATCCGTTATACTCTCTTTCGGCCTGCCAGTGATCCCATATTAATAACAAAGCCTTATGGCTTGTAACCGAGGATAGCGTAATCTTGTTCCTTGAGAAAAAATTCCAACAGTGGATTAGAATCGAGTGCCAAGGATGGCTTGGCAAACATTTCAGGCGACATGGGATTCTGGCGAATGATCTTTAAGTTGAGGAAGCCCCTTGTTTCCAGCATATATTCCATGGAGGGAGGTGGAAGAGGTCTCAAGTGAGTCGGATCAAAGTAAAAATTGCATGCTCCGACGATTAAATTCTCCGGATTGGGAGTCTCGAATATCAGCAACCCACCTGGCTTCAGGGCCCGGAGGCATTCATCCAGCAGGGCCACCAGATTATCGAAGGACAAGTGCTCGATGATATGGATCCCCGTTATGGCACCCAGGCTGTTGTCGGGTGATTCGCGCAAATAGCAAAGGGCCTCCGCTTCATATACTGTTAAACCGATATCAGCACATTGTTGAACCAATACCCGGTTCAGGTCAATGCCGAACGCGGTTAGCCCTTCTTCATGCAATAATTCCAGCCATTCTCCCCGGCCGCAGCCGATATCCAAAATGGGCCGTTCCTGCGTTCCTGCGCCGGCTTCCGTAACGATTGGAAGGTATATCCTGGCACGTTCCTTGATCTCTTCCCGTGTGCCACGAAATTCATCCTCGAAGCTCACATAAAGCGCATCCAAGCGATGCTGGTATTCGTTGTCCAACTTGTTCAACTGCTCTTTGTCGAAAGGTTCGGGCAATCGCGCTCTGGCCTCTTCTAAGATGAAATTGATGCGTCTTTCCTGCAGAATAATATCGCGTTTTTGACGGGTGAGCAGCTTGTGAATTGTCGAGTCCTTGACATCCAGTTCCGCAAGAGCTCTGCTGAAAGCATCCAGTCTATCCCTGATCTCAGTAAACTCTTGGCTGTTCGCTTTGTCGGCCAACATTGCCAAGAGGCCGTCGCGCAGTTCAACGATTTCATGGGCATCGGCCTTATTGGCTATGGCAGCAGTAAATTCTTCCTTTATCCGGTTCACTTCATAACTGTCTGCTTTGTCGACTATTGCGGCGGCAGTGGAATCCTTCAGTTGATTCACTTCATAAGTGTCTGCTTTGAGAACGAGAGAATCTTCCAGTACCTTAACCCTGTCGATAAATTCCATGAGAAGATCCTGTTTCTCTAGATCGATCTGATTGTTGCGCAGCGCCTCCACTTTTTTCTCGGCAATTACTTGGCTGTTACTCAATGCCCCCAATTCCATGGCGGCAACCGTTTGGCTGTCACGCAACGCCTGCAATTCTTTATCGATAATTCCCAGCTGAGATACTATCTCATCGAGGTCACCGGGCTTAAATCTTCCCTCGTAAAGAGTTTGCATTTGGCGGCCAAGCTGCTCCCATGCGCCCTCGATCCTTTCTGAAAGTTGGTTAAACGTGTTGCGGTGCTGGCCGGCAAGCATCATCGTATGAGCTTCAAAACGAGACATATTTCTTATGATGACAGGTAACCTCAAGATTCCCGTTATGACCCGTATAATCCAGCCAATTATGGGTATCTTGTAGAGCATGGTCGCGGTCAGGGGAATGATCAGTCCGGAAACCTTGACGCCTTTCAGACGACCCTCGGGTGAGAAACGGAGGCGGCCAAGAATCTCTGTCTTCGACTGGCTTGCATCCCTCAGTCGTGCAAGGTAATAATCCAGGCTGGGGATGTCGGGGTCGCGCAGGAGAAGTCCGCGATAGGCATTGACAATGAAGTCCCTGTCGTGAAACTGCAGGAAATCATTGAGGTGATAGCCACCGGGCTTCGCGCTTATCCTTTGCTGCGAATTGAGCCGTGGCAGGCTCAAATGAATTGGGAAGTTCCGCGACTCCAGTTTCTCTTTTCGTCGCTGTTCTGCCTCTTTCCTGACGAGAGTCATCAAATCCGACACCTTGATGTTTTGATTGGTCACTTCCGTCATTGCTATTTCCTTGGTACATTCAATGTCAAAAAACTAAGGGGGATGACAACCAGAATGGCACTTCTCCTGCCTGCGTCCCACCCGCAAGTTGACACAAAACAACTGGTAGCTGTTTTATTGCCTCGGGATCGAACTACAATCATGCCGCCGATGATTATCGGCTGGCACCAACGAAAAGTGGTTATTGTTTGGTCCTCGTTTCGCCTTGGTCCTCGCATAAATTGCTGAGAAAAGCAAGTCATAGAGGTCATAGAGACGGTTTTTGATAAAGAGAATCCAAAGCGCTTCAAGCCGCACGATAATTGATATTGTCTGGGTTTTGAGGTAAGAAGGTAACCACTTCAGGGATTCAACTAAAGAGATTGGGCCTCGCCTCCTCGGTGGGCTGGGTGATGGGTGTTGTCCGGATACAGGGATAAATTGTGGCTCAGGTGAGCAGCTTTCACCACATAGTCATTATCACAGCTAGACGATCAGCAAGGATAAGATAGAATTTTGTGAATATTCTGGTCAATGCCATTCCCTTGTTGAACATCAGCACGGGAATCAGTAGATACCTCGATTGTCTGTACGCCCGGCTGGAGGAACAATGTGCAGACCGGGTCCGATTAGGCTACTTCGACGGAACACGAAGTGCCTGCCGACGCCCGGCCGGCCCCTCGAATATTGGCCGATGGACGTCGCACGTGGACCTGTTTTGGAAGCTGCCGGCCTATCCCGCTCTGGCGTTGAGGATGCTTTCCCACTGGCAAAGGGAGCTGTACTTCAGGAAGGCCGCCAAAAATTATGATGTTTATCACGAAGCGGCTTTTTTCCCATTTCGGCCTCCCGGCGGGGTAAAAACGGTTTTCACGCTGCACGACCTCTCTTTGATTCGGTTCCCCCAGTTCCATCCTCGAGAAAGAGTTCTGTTTTCGCGCATCTTCATGCGCCGGCGCTGCGCGCTGGTGGAGCAATTTCTGACAGACTCCCGGTTTATCAAGGACGAAATCGTGCATTACTTGGGCATCGAAGCCAACAGAATCGGGGTCGTCCCCCTTGCACATGATTCGAGCATTTTTTATCCCACCGATCGTAACGTTGTGGATACGATAAGGAAACGCTATGCACTTGCCGAAAATTACTTTATTGCCGTGGGTTCGGGAGATCCTCGCAAGAACATGGGGATTATTCCCTTGGCCCTGCAAGCGGCCGGTTTAAACATCCCCCTGGTGGTTGTGGGCTGGTCCGGATGGACGCAGAAGAAGACCTGCCAGGGGCGGGTAATCCCACTGGGATATGTGCCCAACGAAGACCTCGCCGGTCTCTATTCAGGTGCGACAGCTCTGATCTATCCCAGTTTATACGAAGGCTTCGGCCTGCCCATCCTGGAGGCGATGGCGTGCGGTTGCCCGGTCATTTGCAGTCGCGCGGCGAGCATTCCGGAAGTGGCCGGTGATGCTGCTGTGTATCTCGATGACCCCAAAGACTGGGAGGGTCTGGGAAAGCTTTTGCAACAAGTTGCCTCGGATAAACCGTGGCGAGAACGACTTTCTCACCAGGGACTGGCCCGGGCCGCACTATTTTCATGGGAAAAGACGGCGCGTCAAACACTCAATGTTTTTGAAAAGATGTTGTAGGGTGGTGGCTGACCTTCAAACTTCGCATGCTATGAAGATCCTTCACGTTGGAAAATTCTTTTATCCGTACCACGGGGGAATGGAAAATTTTCTCACCGACCTGGTTTTGCAGCAAACAGCCAGCGGCCTCAATGCTTCGGTCATCGCCCACAACCATCATGGGCTGGAGCTGACCGGTCATGAGACGGTTAAGGACGTTTCCGTCACCAGGACACTCTCCTTGGGCCAACTGGTTTACGCTCCCCTGGCGCCCACTTTCGGTTATCATCTGGCGAAAGCCATTTCCGGCGTACAACCGGAAATCATTCATTTGCATCTTCCCAACCTGTCGGCTTTCTGGATCCTGCTCATCAACACCAGAGCTCCCGTCGTGATGCAATGGCAGTCCGACGTAGTGCCCTCGAAGGTGGACAAGAGGCTCTCGCTATTCTATCCGGCGTACCGGATCCTTGAGAGGAAGCTGTTGGAGCGGGCGCAGGCAGTGATCGTTTCCTCTGAGAATTACTTGCATGGAAGTGAATGCCTGCAAGCATTTAGGGGGAAAACTGCGGTTATTCCCCTGGGGCTGAATCCGGATCGCATCTACTGCCCTGACACGGAGGAAATCAGGAGGGTGAAACGCAAATTCGGTCATTTCCTGATTCTCTCGGCGGGTCGCTTCACCTACTACAAAGGGTTTCAATACCTGATCCGTGCGGCTGCAGATGTCCCTGAAGCAAGCTTTGTCATTGTGGGAGACGGCCCTTTGCGCAACACGATGATCGACAAAATTGTGCAGGCGGGCCTCGACAACCGATTTTTCCTGCCCGGTTCTTTGTCCGATAAGGAACTTCATAGCCTGATGGCCGCTTGTGACCTCTTCTGTCTGCCCTCCATCGAACGAACAGAATCCTTTGGGATTGTGCTCCTGGAGGCCATGACATTCGGCAAGCCGTTGATCACAACGGACATCGAAGGTTCCGGTGTCAACTGGGTCAACGTGGCAGGGGAAACGGGCCTGGTGGTGCGCTCGGCCGACGCAGCCGCTTTGGCGGAGGGGATCAAGGCGCTGCTCAACAATCCTGCAGTGCGTTTGGAGATGGGTCATCGAGCTCGTCAACGCTTCAACGGCCTCTTCCGCATTCAAACGGTTTCAGAAAAGATAATGAGCCTTTATTCGACTCTCCAAACACCACTCAGTGGCGCAGCATAACCGATGGACTGGAATCCTGCCGTGTCCCAGGGCGAACCGAAGACGAGCCGGGCGGCCAATGATTGCAGGACTGCTGATTCCACAACGTAGACCACATCGGAACCCTGGAGCACGACAGCAACCAGGTCAATGCCTTTAACCGATTCGTGACCTGTGTGCTGAAACGGGAGTCGCCTCTTTTCTTCTCCGCAGGCAACCAGGCTTGCCTGGTTCCCGGGTGTCCCCTCCGCTACGCTGACGTACAGAATGGCATCAACCTTGAGCGCACCTTCACTGTTTCCTGTCGTGCAGGTTGTGCGGATCTGTTGAGTCGACTGCCCCCCTAACAGCCGGAACAGCGGATGGGCTCCGCTCCCTTGCATCGGATCCCATGTGCCAAAATAATACCACCAGTAAGTCTTGTTGATGAAATCCTCATTGAGGAAGAGCCACACCTTCACGCTCGGGAAAAAAAATTCCTTCCAGCCTTGCACATTTTGTATCCCATATTGCTTGAGGAAGGTTTCCGCATTGTCCGGACGAGCAAGAATGTTCTGCAGAAAAGCCAGGGCTTTTTTTCGGGATCCCACAAAGGATTCCACTTCGCGTAGTCCCTGTAAATCATGGGCGGCAAAAAAACGTATCCAATTCCGTGCCAAAAGGGGATTACCGCAACTCAAAGGAAATGCCGCAATGTAGCTTCTTTCGCCGGTTTGAGAGCCACCGTCGACAAATGTCTTAAGGCCCGTATGATAGTGCAGGAAATATCCATAATCCCACCATGTCCAGATCAAATCCCGGGGTGCTGCTCGTTCCTTGATGACTTGGGCCAGGGCCATGTCGTGCTTCGTGAGCGTAGGGCCTCTGTGCCTGGAGAAGCTCATGGAGACACTGGGCAGGAGCAGCGCAACCGAAACCAGTAAGAGCAAGCCCCATTTCAAGAAGTTACTTGGAATCTTCGCCAGCAGTGTGCTCCTAAAACAAATTTCGCCCACGAAGTAGCCCATCCCCAACGCATAAAGCGGAATGAAAAAAATGAGAAATCTCCTTGCCAGTACACTGAGCAGGGCAACAATCAGCCCGATGCCCAGAAAAGCGGCTGCTTCCTTATTTTTCCCGCCAAGAAAAAACAGCCCGATGAGCGCAATGGCAAAAGGCACCGCATGCCCCCCCGTTTGCTCGATAATCAGTGGCAGGGGTAGAGGCTGCAGCTCGCTGATGGACAAGCCGATATTGGGAAAAGTTGAAATCAAGGCAGCTTTGTTGCCAATGAGACCCAACTGCCCTGCGTACCCATTAATGAAACCTTTCAGCTGATGGGGCAATGACTCACTGAAACCACTTAAGGCATAGAAAACGGCTGATCCGACCAGGAAAATGAGAGCCATTTTGATGGCTCGCTCCACTTTGGAGGAAGGCAGGAAAACGCTCAGGCAATACGCCAATATGGCCAGAAAAAACCCGAAGTAGGGGACTTGCAGCCACCATAAATGGAACATGTGGGCTGTCATGAGGGCCGATAACAGGTAAAGAATCCTGGTGCGCCCTTTATCGACGGCAAATCGATAAACGCAAAAAAGAATCAGAAAAACGAAGAAGGGATTCAAACTATCGGTGTCAAAGCGCCCGAGACAGGTACGGCTATACCAGTAGAAACTGGAAACTCCCGCCAGACTGCTGAGCAGGGCCGTAACGGGGCCGGATATGGTGTATCCCCAGCAGGTGTAGACGATGACCATAAGTGAGCCCAAAACTGGCGGCAGGTAAAAAGCCACCTGTTCGATGGAAAGATCGGTCCACTTGTGAATGGCCGCGGTGATGGTTGCCAACAGAGGTATCTCTTGGAGATGCCGGCCACCTTCAGACGAGCCGGCCGAACTGACATTCTGCCGGTTCAGTAGCTGCCTGGTGATAGTGAGATAGTGATAGGCATCCAAGGTGGTCATTGTTGGTGCATGGAGTGCAATGCCTCCCGCACTGCCCCACCAGAAGCGCAGGTGACTGAATTGCAGACACAGAGAAAAACAAAATCCTGCCAGCAGCAGGAGGCACAAAGTCTTGACAGGCGAAGTTTTTATGGCGGAACTGCTTGAACCCGATGAGATACGCAAATTTCTTAGAGGTCGAGTGGTTGGCTTAATGGGTAGGGGAAATTTCTGCTGATGCGATTCCTCTGTGTCTTGACCAGATTCAGGATGTTGCCGGCTTGCCTGGATGGATCGCTCCACAGGCACAACGGACTTCGACATATGGACCAACCCTCATTGTGTGCCCGCCCGAAAGCATTCCGGATAAAGTGTTGCGGCCAACTGTTCCACGGCGTTGACGCAGCGCGGGCCGGGCCGCGAGTAAAGAAATTCATCGACATACAAAACGTTGCCGTCGCGCGTCGCCCGCAATTTTTCGAAATGGACTCGTTTTCTCGGATCAACGGGATTGCGGTTCATGGGACCGGTTTGCACCAGGTAGAAGTCGGGATCACTGAGCAAAAGGGATTCCAGGTTATAGATCAGCAGAGACTTCTCGCTTTTTACGACATTATTCGCGCCGGCGAGATTCAATATGTCTTGTACCATTGAACCTTGCCCGGCGGCGGTGAGGGGCTCTGCCCGCACTTCGAAGAACACCGTGCGGCGTCTTTTGATGGTACAACGAGCAAGAATGCGCTTGTCGGTTCCTGCCAAAACACTTTCCGCCTGATTGAGACCGAGATGGAACTGTACTCTGGCAAGGCGCTTGCGCAGATCTTCCAGCAGCGACTCGGCCTGCTGTTCCCTCCCGGTCAACTGCCCCAGTCTCGATATCGTGGCAAAAATCCCGGAGAAGTTCCTGGGGGCAAAGACCGCAACCGGTATGCCTGCCTGCTCGAGGCTGTCCATCCCGGGAATCGCCTCCCGTCGACTGGCGCTCTGAATCACCAGATCAGGCTTCAGTCCGATAATCATTTCCACATTGGGTTTCATATGGGTGCCAACCGAGGGAAGCATTTTCACTCCTTCCGGAAAAGCATCCGCCTGTGTTCTGGCTATCACCTGTTCCCCGGCGCCTATGGCAAAAAGCATTTCGGCAAAGGCTCCATATAGCGGAATGATGCGCTGCGCAGGCTTCTCCAGAGAGATGATCCTGCCTTGATCATCCGAAACTTGCATGGCAAATGCCGGCACTAAAAATACGCATTCGATGGCTCCCCAAAACACCAGTACTGTCAGAAGATTAAGGTTGTTTCGCATAGAATAGACTCGTGCAACCGGATGTCATCGCTAAGGCAGAAAAACGACCTGCTTTTTGCCGGTCTCCGCAACCTCGTGGACCAATACTTCAGCATCGTAGACTTCTTGCAGGATCTCCGAGGTCATAACCCTTCCAGTCTGACCATCGGCGACCAGCAGGCCTTCCTTTAACAGCATGAGTCGGCGGCAAAAGAGTGCAGCCAGGTTGATGTCATGCAGTACGGCGATGATGGTCAGTTCCCCCTCCTGGTTTAGATGCCGCAATACCCTGAAAATCTGTAATTTTCTGTGGATGTCCATGGCTGAGGTCGCTTCATCCAACAGCAGGATGGGCGTTTCCTGCGCCAGCGCTTTTGCCATTGATACTCTCTGCTTTTCACCGCCGCTGATGGCCGTGATCAGTCGTTGTGAAAGGGTCTCGGTGTCAGTCAATTGCATAGCCCGTTGCACGACTGCCGCATCCTGAGCATCTTCCAACTGCCAGCGGCTTTGATGCGGATAACGCCCCATCCGCACCACCTCTTCACACACGAACGGGAAATGCACGGCCGTATCCTGGGTCACCACAGCCATGCGGCGGGCGCGTTCTTTAGGTTTGACCTGGAATATTGGCTGCTGCATAACGTTAATCCGGCCGCTCTGAGCGGGAATCACACCGCTTAAAGCCAGCAGCAGGGTGGTCTTGCCGGAACCGTTGGGTCCCAGCAGGCCAATGAATTCGCCTTGCTGCACATCAAATGAAATTCCTCTGAGTACGGACCTCTGCCGATACCCACAGCGCAGGTCGTGCACATGTATTACAGTTGCAGGTATTTTTTTCGATGAAGCATTAGATAGCAAAAAAAAGGACCTCCGAGGATAGCGGTCACCACTCCCACAGGTAATTCCTGACCATTGGGAAGAGAGCTGCGAGCTAGTGTGTCCGACATCAGCAGAAGAACAGCGCCCGCCAGAAAAACGGCCGGCAACAGGCGCCTATGATGCGGTCCCAAGCCTAACCTCACCAAATGAGGCACCACCAGCCCAACAAACCCTATTACTCCACTGACCGAGACGGCGGCGGCTGTGACCAGTGAGGCTGCGAGCATGAGTCTGAATCGTATCTGCTGCACATCGACTCCCAGCTGTTGGGCTGGCACGTCACCCAGGGTGAGCAGGTCAAGCTCCCTCGCATAGTAAAGGATCACAGCCCCCCCTGCGACAAGGTAGGGCAAAACCAGCAGCACATGTCCCCAACTCTTGCCTGACAAGCTGCCCATGACCCAGAAAACAATAGTGGACACCGAGTCTTCGTTAAGGCTTTTCAACACCCCAATCCAGGCGGACAAGAATGTTGACACGATAATGCCGGCGAGAATGAGTGTCGTTGTGTGGATCTGACCATCTACTCTGCCCAATGCATAGACAAGATAGAGGGCTGCCAGTGCTCCGAGAAAAGCGGCGATAGGCAAAGAGCTCATACCCCAGAAATGGCCCCCTGCCCAGCCGAACAGAATATAAAGCGAGGCGCCAAAGGCCGCCCCGGTAGAGACCCCAAGAGTAAAAGGATCGGCCAAAGGGTTGAGAAGCACCCCCTGATAGACCGCGCCCGCCAGTGCCAGCGATCCTCCCACCGCTAGGGCGAGACAAATGCGGGCCAACCTGACATGGACCACAATGTAGCGCACCCTTTCGTCTATTCCCTCTGCCCACTGGGGATGCAATGGAGCTGCCCAGGATCGCCAGATCACATCATAAGTGGTGTCGAAGCTGCCGATCCCGGATGTCAAAAAGGCGCTCAGAGCAATCATCAAAAGGGCCGCAAACCAATAAAGAAAACCAAGGGAACAACGGGATCGAAACCAATGGCCCAGTATCCGATAAGATTTTTCTGGTGGTTTTTCGTTGGGCCACCGACTTATGCTGCTTCCCATCTCGTTTTCCCCGCCTGGAGTCCTTCGATGTTTCAGGAAAGCGGAATCAGGCATGAACCGGAGCGGGTCCGGGCATCGCACAAGCAGGATAATATGCGGCAGAAAGAATGCATCCTGTCATGCAACAAAACAACCACCGCACCTTCCAGCAAATGCAGGCTCGCCTCCATCTACCGGGCTTCCAGGCCGCGCTTCTTGATGATCATCAAAGACAAATAGTTCGGCTGCGGCATCTCAACGAGCTTTTTGAAATCCTGCTCGATGATCTCGCCATCCAGGCCACATCGGCTGATGAAGCAGCAACAATCCTGCAATCCCATTTCTTCAACCCGCTGCAGTATCTGAGGGAACTGCTTATAGGTCTTCATCAAGACCACGTTGTCTGAAGCCGCAATCACTTCCTTGAGGCGATCGCCGCCCTTGGCTCCTGATACCACAGTGAAAACCTCTTCGGCCTCTGCCAGCGGTACAGTGGCACAAGCCGCCGCCGCCTGGAATGAAGTGATTCCCGGTACAATGGAAATGACAACCTGCGGCAATCGCTCGCGTATTTTTCGCATCAGATAAATGAAAGTGCTGAATGTGAGTGGATCCCCGAGAGTTAGAAAGGCCACATGTTTTCCCTCTTTCAGGATCTCTACCACCTTCTCACAATTGGTTTGCCACGCTGTTTCCAGGCTTTCCGGGTTGAATGTCATCGGGAAATTCAGTTGATCAACCGGAACGTTCCCTGGCAGATGACCCTTTACAATCTCATAAGCCAGGCTGTAATCATTCTTACTGGAGGCAGCAGCAAAAACATGCGCCACCTTGCCCAAAACGTTGACCGCCTTGAGAGTCAAAAGCTCAGGGTCTCCCGGCCCAACTCCGATGCCATACAATGTACCAAGCATAACTTTCCCTCTGTTCACTCAGGTCTGGCCAATTCCATCAAAGCATGCAGAATCGCAACGGCTACGGTGCTTCCGCCTTTTCGGCCGAGCACGGTTATCGATGGTTGCTCCTTGTGCTCCCAAAGGGCATCCTTGGACTCTGCTGCCTGGACGAAGCCTACGGGAACTCCGATGACAACAGCCGGCCGAATGCCTTCTTCCTTAACCAAACGCAGTATCTCAAGCAGGGCTGTTGGTGCGTTTCCAATGGCCAGGATACTTCCCTCAAGCTGCTCTGAATACTTTCGGAAGGCGGCTACCGATCGCGTTGTCCCCAGTTGTTCCGCCCACAACTGCGATGCGCTGTCCGTCGCGGGTGTTATCACTCTGGTCCCGAACCAATTCAGCCGCCAGGGCGAGAGGCCTGTGTGAATCATTCGGGTATCGGTAATGACTTTTTCGCCCCTTCTCAGGGCCTTCATGGCGGCATCAATCGATAGCGGGTGAAACCGAACCCAGCGGGCGTAATCAAAATCACCTGTAGTATGAATGATGCGCCTGACGATTTGCCATTGATCAGGCTGAAATTCATGCGGCCCCATTTCTGCGTCGATGATGTTGAAGCTCTTGTCCTCTATAGTTTGCCCTGCATTCACCAACCCCGGGCGACTCGCTTCGGCACAATCTTTGGACTCCGAGGCCATCTCCGTCATTCCTTCCTCGCTTTCACCCCGCAAAATTTCCTCCAAAAGCAAAAAAGTCCTTGGACCTCACCTGGGAAGGTGGGATCGCAAGGACTGCACCCAGCTTACTTGATCCTCTGCTTCATGGAGGAAAAATCCTCGTCCCCCACGTCTAATCCATACATTGTTGTTAGCATCAACTTCGGCTTCAGGCAGGTTTTCTGGCTTACGGATCGGTCTACTGGCCACTCCTTCCCGGCAATGTGATGTTGCCAGTGGTCTTTGTGGCTTTCGTCCCCGTTCACAGCGGCGGGCCCACGACGGATTTTCACCGTCTTCCCTATTAAATCCCGGACTCAGGATACCTGAACCTGCTATTTTTCAAAGAACCGATGTCCGTTCTGTATCGTTAACCGGCAGCATATACAGCTCAACACCGAGCTTAGGGCAAAAACCGTGCAGCAAACCTGCAGAATTGACAGTCTATATCTCTATCTTATTTGAAATGCTGCGTCAATGGCAGGCTTATCCACCTTTCTCAAAATCTTGCATCCCCGCGCGGAAGGCAATTTGCTTGCTCTGAAACAGTGGTGCGGGTAGTATACCCGCGCGATCCAGAAAATGATAATCTTCGTGCGGCGGACTGGTAGCGGGCAGTTCGCTGGTCAGCTGGGTTTGTCCTGGCGGTTGACTTTTACTTTGTCCAATACCTTTTCGTAGTAATGCTGGTTTTCTTCAAGCAAGAGGGAGCCTTTTCGAGTCATGCTGAGCTTCATCATGAGGTAGTTGAGCTTTTTCATCTGCTTATACTTCTCCTGAGTGTCCTGAATGCCCGCGAGCAGTGCTTCAGTGTTGTGGATTTCTTTGCGCAATTCCAATTCCGGAGGAATGCAGTCGGCGTTTTTAAGGATTTTATAAGCCAGGCGGAGATCCTGGGGTAGGTGGCTGTCATCTTCCAGGTTCAAAGGCTGACCTTGCCCGGGGAGGTCTTCAAATTCCCCGCGCTCCATCGCTTCGCGGATCTTCTGGTCGGCAATTTTGTCGAATATGTGAAATATGTTGCTCATTGCGATCCCATGAATAAGTTATTGTTCCTTCACTGAGAGGGCCGTCAACCATTATAGCAAAATTTGCTGAAGTGATTAGGTACAGCTACTATGCAATTTGACAAAAAGATTCAAGACGTTTCGTCATCACAGCCGCCTCATTTTCCCCCCAGGCAAATCTACATCTTGGGAGCCGGCCACTTTGGCCGCGTGGCGAGTCAGCGGTTAAGCCGCCGTTACGCGGAGGCCTCGATTCTTGTCATCGATTCGAGCACAGAAAACCTTTCCAGGATAGAAGAAGAATTCTCCCTGCCGGTGGTGCACGCGGAAGCAGTCTCCTACCTTTGCTCAAACCGGTTTTCAGAAGATCAATGGATCATTCCGGCAATCCCCGTGCACGTAGCTTTCCAGTGGCTGATGTACCAACTCAAGTCGGTGCATACCGTCAATCAGATGGGCGTTCCCCAGGCGGTGGACAAAAAAGTTCCGCATCCGTTCAGGATGAACAGCAAGACGCTGTACGCCAGCTATGCCACGTTCAAATGCCCCGATGCATGCAATGAACCGGACGAGATCTGTACCTATACGGGTGAACCCAGGCAGGGGAATCTATTTGACGATTTGACGCGGGTGGAAGTGCCCGGCTTTGCTATCGTGGTTGTGCGCAGTTGGCAACTGGCGCCCGGCGTTGGAGGCTATCCGGGTAGTTCTCTCACGGGTGCTCTCGAGGCAATCCAGTGCACTCCAGGCAATTACCTCATCGCCACTAGTTGTCGCTGCCACGGGGTCATAGATGCGCTCGGATGGTCTGATTCAAACTGATGTGTGATCCCTTTGCCCGCTTGCCATGTTCGGCGGAAGGAAGGGCCGGCGCCGGGGGGCCGTGATCAGATGCCGATCCTTTGATACTCCCGCCTGCGGCTGCGGTTGAACCGCACGGTCACCCGGCAAGGGCGGGATCTCTGCTGTTTAGAGATTCCTGCATCGGCTGCAGGGCGCTGTGCAGAATATCTTCTGCCCGATACCCTTCCAGGCGCGCCAGATTCACCAAACTGATGAAAAGTTCTGCAATGGCTCCTGCAGATAATTGTTCTCCACTCTCCAGTCTTTTTACAAGTAAATGGCTTTTGATAGAAAAATCCTGGACTTGATGATGCATGTCATTCAAGCGAGTACTCTTATCGTGCGATGAACGTGACAGAAGCCGATAAGCTCGCATGAGTGCCGGTAAGGTTTCAGGTATGTCGCCGTTGGACTTATTGCCGGAAGCTCTTTCGCCGGCCTTTATCTTTTCCCAGTTGAGGCGAACTTCTTGGGGAGTTCGGGCACTGGCATTGCCAAACACATGCGGGTGCCGCCGTATCATTTTTGCAGTGATGAGATCACAGACATCATCGAGTAAAAAATCATTGTTCTCCTCATACAGACGGATCAAAAAGAACACCATGAAAAGCAGATCCCCAAGTTCTTCTGCAGCTTCCTGGGGCAAGCCGCTGCGCACCGCCGCCGCAGCTTCATGAGCCTCTTCGATGAGATACGTCTGCACGCTTTCGGGGGTTTGTTTGCGGTCCCATGGACACCCCGATTCACTCCGAAGTTGCTTGATAATCTTCCAAATTTGTCGAACTTTTTCCCATCGTAAGTTTTCGGCTTCGGTCATTGTTGGAATTTCACCCCTCGGTTGTCTCTATCCTGCCATGCAATTCCTGCTGCTCTGGTCTTCTCGTAAGCCGTCCAATAGCGCTCGATTTCCAGCCGTTTGCGTTCGAACAGTTGCTGGACGCTCGCAGGCGTCGCCTGGATCACAATTCTTGCCATCCCCTGAATGTGAGGGGCCAAGTACGATTTGTGGAGGAGGGGGCTCTTGGCGGAGATAAAAAAGGTGAGCGTGGAAATGACAATGATACTGAAGGCAAGCGCCTTGCCGAGGCCTACCCCGACCCCAAAAAATCGGTCGAAAAAGCCCAGCCCGGTTCTGTACAGCAATTTTGATATCCCGAAGCCAAATAGGCCTACGCAGAACCAGGCCAGAAGAAATAACGTGATGAAACTGATGACGTGGACGGCCGTCAGATTTGGAAATGCATGCGCAAGCCTGGCTGCGACACCTTCATAATAGTGTGCTGCCGTCAGGAACCCGCCGCATAGGCTGGCGATACCGAATATCTGGGCGACAGCCCCGCGCCAAATTCCCCGCACAACACAAATGACGGTTACGCCCAGAAGAATCCAATCGAGAGAGTTCATCGTTTTTTCCATACTCCTTGTCCACTCACTCACACTTGCCCCCTATTATTCCACACAAGCCGGATCACGTCCAGTCTCGCCCAGAGTAACCCAATGGACGGCTGCCTCCTTGGCGGTATTTGGCGGGCATGACGCAGGGTTAGGCCCGGATCCGCCCCCCATAGGCACGTGTAACTCACTCAATTTCAATGCATTTTTTTAAATAGAAATTTTCTATTTGCATGCTCATGCAGGGGGGAATTATAGAAAGGTTGTCGGGACTGCAAATAGATGTTAGCTATTTTAGCTTTACCCAGTCCTGCACAGGTTGAGAATTTGAATTGAAGACCCCTCATTTCATTCATGGAGTGAGTACGAAAAAGAGACTTCAGAACAAGGAATATGGGGATATAGTGGCGCAGCTTTCCTTTGACGACAATCTGCTGGTTCAACAGCTTGCTGGAGGGCAGAACAGCCACATCAAAATCATTGAAAAGCAGCTCGATGTGCGCGTTCATCTTCGCGGGAATCAGTTTTCCATCACGGGAGATCCTGCGCAAGTAGACTTGGCAATCCGTTTGCTTAAAGAACTGGCGGACTTGATACAGAGTGGTCACCCCCTCTATGCAAGCGACATTGTGTATGCTATCCGCATTCTCAGCGAAAACATGAACCGCAGCTTAAAAGACATCTTCCTCGATCGTGTTTTTATCGCCTCCAACAAGCGCACAATAACACCCAAGAGCGTAAAGCAAAAAGAATACATTGAAGCCATTCGGCAGCATGACATCGTATTTGGCATTGGGCCCGCCGGGACCGGCAAGACGTATCTGGCCATGGCCATGGCGGTGGCGGCCATGAGCAAAGAGCTGGTTCGTCGTGTGGTGCTGGTTCGCCCGGCGGTCGAGGCCGGAGAGAAGCTGGGATTCCTGCCGGGCGATCTGGCAGAAAAAGTCAATCCGTACTTGCGCCCCCTGTATGATGCCCTCCACGATATGATGGATTTTGAAAAGGCCTCCGGTCTCATTCAGCGGGGAGCAATTGAGGTTGCTCCCCTGGCGTTCATGCGAGGACGCACACTGAATGATGCTTTTGTGATTCTTGATGAAGCTCAGAACACCACCACCGAACAGATGAAGATGTTTTTGACCCGGTTGGGCTTGAGCTCCAAGGCGGTCATTACCGGCGACATCACCCAGATCGATTTGCCCGAAAACAAGACTTCCGGCCTGGTGGAAGCCATCGAGCTTCTGCGAGGTATTCAAGGCATAGGATTCGTGTTTTTTTCCAACCGGGATGTTGTGCGCCACCGCCTGGTTCAAGAGATCATCCAGGCTTACGAGCGGGTCGAGGGCCGCAGGCTTAGGTCTGATGCCAGTTAACGGAATTTAAGCCATGAGCAGGGAAAAGCGCGACACGGATAAAAATAAGAGCAAGACAAGAGGACTTTTGCAGCGCAGAATATTCCCGCTGGCTGTGCGCGACACTTCGTTTCAGAAGGGGATCCTGCTGGCGGGACTCAGCCTTATCATAGCCGTGCTGCTCACTCCATCATTTACAGTCAGCAATCCTTCCTATGAGCTTGGCGATGTAGCTGACCGCAATATCAAGGCAAGGCGGGATTTTCTCATAGAAGACGAGGAAGCGACCTTGAGCAGGCGCGAAGAAGCGTTGCGTCAAGCGCCTCTGGTGTACGATTTGGATGAAAGAGTTGCTGACAGCGCGCTTGCCAAAGTGCAAGCAGCTTTCGAGAGAATGAGAGCAGTGTTGGCCCAGCAAGACAGGGCCACTCTCGCGCCTGATCGAGCTATCGAGTCCGGGACTCACATGACGCCCCCCTCCGACCAGGAGGTCCTTGGGTTAAAAAGAGATTTTGAAGTTGTATTGGGTGTCCATCTGAAAGACGAGGTCTTTCTTACCCTCGCCGAGGGAGGATTTAACGAGCAGATGGAAAACATTTTATGCCAACTGCTCAAGAATGCATTTGAACAAAAAATCGTAGCCAACCAGGCTCTGCTGCGTGATGCTCTCAATAAGGAAATTGTGGTACGCAATGTAGCATCCGGAGAAGAGGTCGTTTTACCGCCCCCTCACCCGTTTCCGGACCTTCAGGAAGCGCGGAAAGCTGTGCGCATGCGGGCACTTGATGAATCTCTGGAAACCGGACAGTCCCTGGCCCTCGCTTTTCTGGCAGCACAACTTCTCAAACCCAATCTCACCTTCAGTATCGGTGCCACAGAGGCACTTCGGCAACAGGTGCATGAGGCTGTCAAACCCGTGTATTTGCAGGTGAAAA